>Ga0098042_1000020_pt1 | contig 47600 bp, 55 predicted proteins | sample 9_EtaG_FD_75066 | JGI IMG/M metagenome (GOLD analysis project Ga0098042, IMG submission 75066) | Marine viral communities from the Subarctic Pacific Ocean - 9_ETSP_OMZ_AT15188 metaG | ecosystem: Environmental > Aquatic > Marine > Oceanic | place: Pacific Ocean | collected 2015-01-10
ATAATTTTGGAGCTTCTTCAGTAAGTGGTACAAATAATGGCAATAAACGTATTTCTGGAGTACGTATATATTGGGCAGAAAATGAAGATGGCTATTCAGACTTATGGAGGTTATTTGATATTGACTTTCATAAAGGAGTAAAATCTTATGGAATGGATGGAACCTCTGGTGGAGATGGATATTCAGATTGGACAGCTCATAGGCAAGCAAATGATGGAGCATATGTATATGTAAAACCTGATTGGGGAAGCAGTAGCAATGTTATTGAACATCCGCCTAGATTGCTATCTTATTACGCTCATAATACGCATGAACATACTGATGCAATAATGTTAAATAGTTATCGCTCAGCTGTAGTGGTAAATGGAATAGTGTATGCAGGCAATGTTAATCAAACTATTGATGATAAGCCAACACAATTTTCAGATAGAATTATGAGGTCAGTTCCTTTTCAATATGATAAATTTCCTCAAAACAATTATATAGAAACTGCTGCAAACGATGGCGATGAAATTATTGCATTAGCAGCATATAATGATAGGTTACTACAATTTAATAGTCAAGTATTATATATACACAATATTGCTCAAGGCGACCCTTATTTAGAAGGCACGTTTAAATTTAAAGGTGTTAATAATGAAGGAGCAGTTTGTACAACGGATAATGGTATTGCTTGGGCTAATAATGAAGGAGCTTATTTTTACAACGGCTCTCAAATTATTGATTTAATTGAAAGAGATGGACAAAAGGTTATTGACCCTCAAGTATGGAAAGATTTTTGGACAACTCAGAATAATGCTGTAAATACTACAGGATATGTGCCAAGCAGTAAACAAATTTTATTTAATTCTTATGGTTTTTTATATCTATATAATCTAACTACACAATCATGGTCAAGAGGGACACAAGACAGCATAAGCTATTTAAATGGTGTATCAAACTTTATTAATGATTATAATGGTGATTTAGTTTATTACGATTATGAAAATGAAAAAATAAAAAAATGGGATATTACTCCTGATTCAGCAAGTGCTAATGACGGAGATGATGAGCTTGAAATGAATATAACTACCAAAGATATTGATTTTGGCTCTCCTAATATACGTAAACGTGTTTATAAAGTATATATTACGTATAAAGGAAGTAATACTCTTCCTACAGTTACATATGGTGTAAATGGCGAAACACCCGATAGCTCAACTACTACAGTTACAGCCATGTCTGATAATGCTGAATGGTCTAGAGCGGAATATAAAATGGGAAGTGACGCTAATAATTGCTATTCTTTTCAATTAAAAATAGCAGGAGCGGCAGATGCTACGTTTGAAATTAATGATATAAGTATTATATATAGGGTAAAATCGGTAAAATAATGTTTAATATTAGAGATTTAGTACATGGCAAGCAAAGAAGAATACGTTTAGGACGTGGTAAACCATTAAGAAAAGATGGTATCGATGGAGAATTTCGCTTGAATATGTCGAGTAATGGTGTTAAATTATATGCAAAATATAAGGGCGAATGGATAAGTTTTGTTCCAGAGAAAAAACAAGAAAGTGAAACTAATTTAAATCAGACAATTAGCACAACACCAACGCAATCACAAGTGCAAGCAATTTCTGATAAAGTAGATAATATATTAGTAAAATTAAGATTAGCAGGAATTATTAAAGAAAGAAGCAAGGATTAAAGATGGCCAATGGTAACATAGATTTATTTGATACAATTTTACAACAACGGATTGACAAGAGTGCTGAACAGATTGGACAAGCAGGTTCAGATGCAAAAAGCAATCAATCTTTTGGGGGAATGCTAGGTGGTTTACTAGGGCAATACGGCGTACCTGCGTTATTAAGTTTGATACCAGGCGTTGGTCCTGGATTAGCTGCTATGGCTTCTATAGCTGGTGCAGGAATAGGTTCTTATGCAGGTTCTGAAATAGGCAGAAAAGGCACTAATATGCCTGAAACTGAATATTTACAGTCTAAAGGTAGAGACGTAATGAATATGTTAAAAGAAAACTCTTTAACATCTGGAATAACATCAGCAGCAACTGCAGGCGCTAGTGCAATATCAATGGGTGCAGATAAATATGCAGCTCATTTAAAAAATCCATTAGGTTTACAAAGCATGGCAGATAAAGTAAAAGCAGACCCATCTTTAGGCGTTACATTAAATACACCATCTGTATCATCAGCTTATAAACCGTGGGCTTCAATGCCAAGTCAAATAGTTTCTGGCGGAGGTAAAGCAGCAGGTCAAAATATATTATCTGCAGGTGTCCCAAGATTAAGTTCTGCTCCAGTTAATTTAGCTATTCCACCTGCTGTAAACGTTGGAGGTGTAATAGCTCCTATTTCTACAGCTACTGGAGGAGGCACTCAATTAGGACAGTCAATACTTACTAATCGTAGTCTTTTAAATTACGTACCAAACCTAGGTGGGTTAAATGTTGGAACTAGCGGTGTAGCTCCTAGCTCTAATCCGTTATTGAATCAACAATTATTAAATTTACCTGGATTGCCTGAAAGTTCGCAAGGCAATATACATCAACAATACATGCCACCAATTATATAGGAAAATTATGTCGATATTAAATGATTATATAGCAAAACAAGGTAGAAACGGAGATACAGAATTACGTTATGTAGATAATAAATTGTCTCACGTTAATACTGCCGAAGCATATTTAATTGATAATTATGGAGAACTAGGAGAAGCTACCACGCAAACAATAGGTAGTGGTACTATTAATCCATCTACTGGTTTACCTGAATATAGTTGGGGCTCAACTTTAGGCGGTCTTGCAACTGGAGTAGGAACAGGTTTATTATTATCAAACCCTGTAGGATGGGGCTTAACCGCAGCTACTGCTGGCGGAGCAGGTACTGGGATACTAACAAGTATAGCAGCAAACAATAAAGACACTGTGTGGAGACCTAGTAAAGGTCATTGGGGTATATTTGGAAAAGATGCTGGTGCAATAGCTGCAGAAAAAAAAGCTAAACATGTTGCGGGACTTAAACAAGGTTATATAGATAACCCAAATAGAACTGCAGGTTTAGCTGATTTACATGGTAAAGATTTAGATTTTGCATCAATGAGCGAAGAAGAGAAGAAAAGAATATTTGGTGATGTTATGAAATTTGAATCTGACTTTGAATGGAGTAATAAAAATATTGATGCTCAAGTAGCTATGATGGGTGAGTATGATGAAGCTGATGAGTTAAAAGCAAGAGATAAAGCGCATGATACTTTATCTGATTATGGTACAGAAGCAACAACTTCATTGTTGGGCTTAACACAGCAAAACCAGCAAGCTCAATCACGTAGAGGATATGCAACTACTGGTCAGCCTACTATAGATAGAAATAGAAAAAACATTTTTGAAAAAGTAACAGGTGCGACTCAAAATGTATGGGAAGGTTTCCAAGATACAAAAGAAAGTTTACGTGATGATTATAGCAACCAATGGGTAAATAGATTAGCAAAAATGGCAGGCAATTTATAAATTAAGGATTTATTATGGCAACAATAGAAATTAAAGAATCACCAGTATCAGCAGCGTTAGCAAGTATACCAGACTTGTTAATGAGAGCTAGTGAATTACGTAATCAAAATGATTTGAGACAATCTCAAGAAAACAGATTGCAACAACAATTTCAAATGCAGAAAGACCAAAGTACACTTAACCAAAGTGAACAACTTTTTAAAATGGAAATGCAAAAGAAGCAAATGGGCATGGATGCTGCTGGTTATGATAATTTAGAAATTACTGATTATTTTAACAATCTTATGTTAGATGAAGGCGTTATTGAAAGTGCAGGCGGCTATTTAAATTGGACAGGTAAAACAGTAATGCCTACACATGCAGAAGCATGGACACAATATAAAAATATAGCTACTAAGGGTGGTAAATCTATTACTAGTGGTGATTATAATTTATTTAACCAAAATTGGATAAGCTTAGTACAATCACGTGACGCAAGATTACAAGGTGAAATTAAAAAGTTAACTGCGCAAGGTTATGGCACTAGCGATATTGAAGAATTATTAACTGAAAATCCAATTTTTAGTCAAAATATTAATAACTTAATGAATTATACTGGTCCTGAGTCGCAACAGTTTTATGCAGGATTTCAGCCTAAGAAAAGCAGAGGTCTATTTGGACGTATGTCAGATAGCCCTATTGCTACTAGTGCAACATTAACTGCAGCAGCTGCTTCTCCAGGACTGGCTTATGCAGGATATCAAATGGCAAACACCCCTTCGCAAAGTGTTATTGAACAAGCTAGACTTCTTTATAATAATGATATGTCAGAAGCAAGAAATGAAGTTTCTGAAGCAAGAAAAATGCTACAAGATGAAAAAGCTAAAAAAAGCTATAAAGGTAAAGCTAAAAACGTTAGGGCTGCTCAAGATATATTAAAAGAAGCAGAGTCTAAGCGTAATACCTTACAAAGCAAAGGTATTAAAAGCTATCAAACAGCATTAAAAGAAGGAACTTTTACATCTAAAATAAAAGCAAATAAGTTTATGCCTCAGTCACCAGGTTTATTACGTGGTATGGTTCCTGGATTAGCAAGTACAGCTGGCGGTGCAATTGGCGGATTTGTTGGAGGCGACGAAGGAGCTGCTGTTGGTAAAGGTATTGGTGCTAGTGCAGCTGGCATGTCAATGGGTAAATATGTTTTAAAACGTTTAGCACAATCAGCGCCTACAATTGCTGGTAAAGTTGGATTGGCTGCAATGGCTGATGGACCTACTTTACCAATGGGAGATGTAATTGGAGCTATTATGGGCATGGGTATGAGTATGATAGAAATTAAAAATGCAATGAGTGATTGGCAAAAAGCTAACCGATAAGGAGGAGTAATGTCATTATTTACCCCATATAATGTGGGACAGCCACAGCCAGAGGAGCAAACTGCTGTTGGTCAGGAACAACAATTCCAACCTACGTGGGACAATACACAAACACGTGATGCTATTAAACAATATAATAGTAGTCCTGAATTTTTTACATCTTCTGATTTAAATAATATTAGACAACATGCCGCTCATCACAATTTACCTTTTTATGAAGGTGAGTTTGATTTAGTTGATGCATTTAAACAAGCAGGCGCTGGATTCTTTGAAGGATTTACCACGTTAAATCTTATGGAGCCTGCAGATAATGAATACGAACAAATATTTAGAAACTTAGGACATCTTGCAGGATTTGCTCCTGGTATTATGGCTACTCCATTTAACTTTGGTTATAAATTAACAGGTTCTGTTGGATTATCTAAGTTAGCAAAAACAGCCGCAGCATTAAATGATAAATCAGTTCCTATGGCAGGAGCTAAATTTCTTACTACAAAAGCAAAAGAAATTGCAAAACCTGTATTTAAAATGGCATCTACTGGACACGCTGGTGCAGCCCAAGATGTTATGGGATTTTTAACAGGTAATCAAGCACGTCATATTATGGAAGGAGCATTTCATTTAGGAGCTGCTTCTGCTATATCGTCATGGCAGGGTGGTGTAGATGAAATGATGCATTCATTTACACATGGAGCTATGGCTGGAGGAGTGTTTAGGTCTATTGGTAATTTAGCATTAACAGGTTCTGAAGCATCTAATAAAGTTATACGTGGTATTTCAGGTTCGTTGTTTATGGGTTTACCATCTACTATGAGAGGCGCTACTACTCCAGAACAAATATATGAATACGTGATGGGTGCTTACTTTGGAAAGTCAGAACGTCCATGGACTGAAAAGGGAGCACGTAAAATGTTAGGCAAGATGGAAGAGTTGGCTAAAACTAATCCTGAAATGCAAGAAAAAATGTTGCCTGAATTACATCCTGAATTTGCAGAATTGCCTCCTGAAGTACAAAAACTAACAAAACAATATGCCTCTAAAGGTATTCCTGGTACTGATTTTAAGGGCTATGCAACTCCTGAAGAAAGAGCATTGATGAATGCTATGCTTGGGAAAGATATTAAACCTAAAAACTTAGAAGATATTCCTGCAGAAATAGAAGGTTATGAAGTAGAGCAAGTAATAGGCGCAGCAGGAGAGCCTGTATTACGTTATAAAAAAGGTTTTTTAGATAGGTTTATAACACGTATGGCTAGTGGTGGCGCTGAGGGTGCTGATAGGGCATGGGCTAATGCAGCGTCTAAATTAGGAATACCTGTATTTAACTTTACATTTGGTAAACATCAAGCACAAGCTATGCTTAACAAAGGATTGCCAAGAAAGTTAAGTGAAGTAGAATTAGAAAGAGCAAATACAGAAGTTGCTAAGTCAAGCGAAAGCTTAGATAGGCCTGTAGATAAAATGTCTGAATACGTATATAATTTAATTAGGCGTAATTGGTCTATTGTAAATAACACAGATGCTGTATATGCTGTAGCACCTATTCTGCGTCAAGGTAAACTAACTATGAAAGCTGTTGATGGTGGTACTGGTTGGGGTGTTGATATGGCTATACGTAATAAAAAAGATGTTTACGTATTTGATAACAGTTCTAAAGATAAACATCAAGGAGCAATTACAAATAGATGGCATAAATACAATCGTACACTAGGAAGATTCGAAGAAGTTGTTGAGCCTCCTAAGCCCCCAAAAAACTGGGCTGGTATAGGAAGTCGAGAAATCAGTAAAAGTGGCGAGAATGCTATGGAATCGTTCTTAAATAGGCATTTTGAAGGTGTAGAAGTAGCTCCTACTAAGAAAGAAGCTGCAGAAATCAAAAGCGCAAAAGAACGAGGTGAACAATTACTTGAAACTACTATTGAAAATACTAAAAAACGAGTAGAAGATATTGAAGAGACTATTGAACTAGGCGAAGCTCAATTAACTGATTTAGTTGTTGGAGAACAAATAGCTAAGGTTAAAGAGAAGACTATTGAACGTATTAAATTAGAAACTGATATTAGCGATTTATATTTAGAACTTGGTGAATTAGAAAAAGAATTAAAGATATATACAGGAACACGTGATATTTCATTTGTAGATAAAGTTGATGGCAAAGTGTTAATGGCTAAGCCTTTTGTAGAAGAAGCGAATACAGGTGACACTAGTCCTGGTATTACAATGCAACCGACTATCACTGCAGTTCAGTTTGTTGGCAAGCATTTAGAAAGCATGTATGATACTGCGCTGTCTCCTGGAGCTAGAAAAAATCAAATAGCAGGGCAATTAGTATTTAAAATGGCAGAGTTATCTGATTTAGCAAGGGTTGACAAAATTAACCGTTCTGAAGAATTAGTAAGTTGGGTAAAGTCATATGCTAAAAAGAATAATGTTGATATAACTCTTAACACAGAGGCTAAAGGCCAATTACGACAGTGGATGTCAAGGCAAATATTAGATGCACAAGTAGAGTATATTGGTATTAAAGATGGAAATATAAACTTTTTACTTAAAAGAGGTAAAGATGGAGAAGTATCTGTTCCATATACATCTTCAGGAGTTCCTAAAAGGAATTATGAGCCATTAAAATTAATTCAAGAAATTTATAAAAAAGCAGGTGGCAAGTCGGATAGGCCTATAGCTATTGCAGACCATATTACGTTAAAAGATAAAGACGGTAGAACAGTGGATATGGAAATGATGCGATATCAAGATAAGATAGAACGTGATTTAAGATTTAAAGGCAAGTCTCCAGAGCTAGCTAGAGCTTTAGCTCAAAGACAATTTAATGAGTTTAAAGCTAATATATTTAAACAAATGAATCAAAAAGAGTATTATTTATTTAGTGGTCGTGGAGATTCAGATAGAATGTATTTTGCTAAATATAATCCTAAAACTAATGAATCATTGTCGGCAGGGTTGCTAAAAGAAATACAAAAAATGGGTGGCATGTCTAATGATGCAAATAGAATGCTTAAAAGTTTTCAAAGAGACTATAACAGATTAGCAGGTTTTGATAAAAAAACATTAAAAGTTATTCACGATAAAGCGTATATGTCTAATCTATTATACGACCTACAATTAAATGGGCTTGACGTTTCTACTCCTACAGCTATTAGAGCTAGTGCTAAAATGATGTTTTCTGGTAAAGGTGATTGGATACAAAATTCTAAAGGTTTTAATAAACGTTCTCAAATATGGCTAAACAATGGGTATGCAGGTGACCCTACATTTATTAAGAATTATAAAACTGAAAAAGGTAATAATGTTAAGCTAACTGATGGTAAAGCACGTTATATATTAGCTGAAGACTTACCTCAATCTATACGTAATAAAATGGATAAAGACCCGTTATATTCTTCAGATATAACACGTAAATCTACTGAATTAGGTGAGCATATTGATGGTGTTATTATTACTGAGGGTAGAACATTACGTGCTTTAAATGCAGATGCTGGTATGCCTGAACATCACGTTCAAAACAAGTCTTTTATAGTATCTCCTAATGCACAATATGGTGCGTTGCTTGGCAAGTATATGATGCATGATGCTGGAAATGCTATGTCTAAATACATGAGAGATGCTGGTATTAACTTTATTGTACAATCCTCTGCTGCAAAGCAAATAGGATTACGTAAAATGGGCGATTATAAAGTAACAAAAACTAAAGGATTAGATTTATTAGGTTCTGAAATATATGATTTAGATTTATCACATATTAAATATAACTATTCTGTTAAAAGTGATGTGCATATGACTAAATGGACACGTGCTGTTAAGCAAATGTTAGGCTCGTTAATGAACAATAGTCAAACTCCATTTAAAAATGAAACTATTAAAGATATGCTAAATAGTTTAATGGATAACAGGTTTACTGGAGAAGCAAAAGCTAATAAAGAATATATAGATTATTTAAAACTTGATGCTAATGGTAAAAAACAAAAGATTAATAGTATTATTAAAAATATTGAAAACCTTGGTATAGAGCAAATGATAGAAGGTATTAGAAGACCTGGCAATAATTTGTTTGCTGAGCGATTATATGATTACATGCTAACAAAGAATAAAGAAATATTAGAAGCAGATTATCGTGAAGGTGAAATTAATGAAATGGAATATCAAAATGCAATGTTTGAAATAAATGCAGAAAATGTTTCATATCAAAAGAAATTAAAAGCATCTAAAGAATGGAGAAAGCTAAATCCAAAATCAGCTAAAAACTCTGTTGATGCTATGTTATTTGATAAAGATGTACGTAATTATAGAATGCAAGTTATTAGAAACTTTGTTGTAAGAGAAGCAACACGTCCTGTTATGGCTAACTCTGCTATAGCTAGAATGAGACCTTATGATAAAGCTTTACAAATGGATTTAGATGGCGCTAATCCTAGATTAAAAGAACTAAATGCTAATGATAGATTATTCTTTTTAGATAACGGTTACAAACAAATGAAGATAGATACTGGAATTTCTGGATATGGTAAAAAAGGTATTGTTACTTTAGGCGAGCTATGGGAAGGTCGTAAAGGTACATATAAAGATGTTGCCCCTGAAATATTTGAAACATTAGCATTACGTGTTCCAATGGATTCTGTGTCTGGTGCACATGGATTAACCTTTAGAGGCTTTACTGGTAGAGAAGGATATGGCACATTGTTACATTCTAGAACTATGAGAGCGCTAGGTGGAGCTGATTTAGATGGTGATGAGGCACATATTTATTTTGGTGGCGAGAAAAAAGGATTTAAAAAAGCATGGCGTGAAGGATTTGAAGCTAATAAAGAAGAATTTTATTATACTAAAAATGGTAAACGATATGTTGGTGACAATAAAATGTCAGAAATTCCTGCCGAATTAAGAAAAGAATTAGGATTAGACCCAAAAATTAAAACGTATCAAGATTTACTTACTACGACAAAAGAATTTAAACCTGAAGAGCGTAAATTACTTAACTCTAGAGGTGCTATGTATTCATTACATGAACGTAATAGAATATCAGAAGCGGCTAGTAGAGGTAGGGCTCAGATGGGAAGTAGTGCTGTAGTGCCTAAACAAATGATGCAACAATTACATGCTATGTTAGGTGGTGGACAAAGTGAAAAAGCTACAAGTGATAATTTTACTATATATAAAAAAGGTAAATGGAACGAAGCGTTAGGTAAATATCAGTCTACAGAGTATAAGGTCATTATAAAGCCAAGAAAGGACTCTAAATGGCGAAAACTAGCTCAAGAGATAGGTAGAGCCCAGGTAGCCTTTTCTTCTGACCCTATGGATGAATTAGGGCTTAAGTCGCCTGATTACTGGTTTAAGACATTACACAATGCTCATTTTACCGTAGATATAGTAAATCCTAAAACAGGTAAAAAAGCAAAAGGTATTACTTTAAAAGATTTAAATGCTTGGGATTTAAAGAAGGGTAAATACGCAACTATTAATAACTTAAATAAAGCGTATTGGGGTAGAAATTATACTGAAGGTAGACGGTATACAATGGATGAAATACGTTCTATGGGAGAAGCTGTATATGACTTACCATTAGAACAACGTAATAACTTCCTAGTTAAAGTAGGCGAAAAGTTAAATCCATTAGATTGGAGTGATAATGCAATTGGCAGGATGGATGCAAAAGCTGTATTAGAGATGTATAACCGTATTAATGAAGAAGTAGCTAGTCCTAGATATAAATATTTAAAAGAACTATTAGGTAGAAGCTCGTTTTCTGTTCCTGAAAGTAAAGAGATGGTAAGAGCAATATTTACTATCGATAAAAGTAGAACTACTGTTAATAAAGGTGAAAAAATAGAATTTGGTTTTGACCTATGGAATCCTAAAAGACGTAGAGAAATTGCTAGAGATGAAGTTGTTTTTAACGAAGCTATTAAAGGTTTAACAATTAAGAAAAAGTTAATTGATGCTACAAAAAAAGGCAATAATGAAGATATTACAGCTGCACGCGAAAGAGTGTTATCTGAAATAGCATTAAAAGCTGAAGATTATTTTATTAATGATATAAATGACATGGCAACATTTAAAGTTATATCAGATTTAGCACGTAATATGTCACAAGCAGAATTACAAATAATTCCTAAGCTACATAGATTTGCTGAAAGTTTAAAAGACAAAAGCTATTTGATGGCTCATCAGCGTAAAAATACAGGCAACGTAGACTTTAATACTTTTACTCCTGAAATGGTTAAAGAAATTAAAAAATGGATGAAAGATAGTAAGTTACAAAGTTTAATTCCTGAAGAATGGAAAACTGTTAAAGAAAAAATATCATCTACTATTGACAGGGCAGAAATAGATGTTGCAATACGTAAATTTAGAAAAGATAATAAATTAAGTAAAAAACAATCAGAAATGCTAGATTACTTATTTCTTGGCACATATAAACGTGGTAATTTAAGCGGGATTGCTCAATTGGAAAAGAAACTAGATACTAACGACCCTTTAATGCGTGATATGATTAGTTACATGAAAGGGTTAGCTGCAGGTACATCGATGTCAAAATTAGGATGGAACTCTGAAGCGTTGTCTTCTGGAAAGTCAGCTATTAACTATGCAGGTGCCATTACTCACTTCTTTAGCGAACCTTGGAAAGCTCCTACATCAGAGCAAATTAAAAGTGCTCAAAATGTTGCAGAAAATATTAGAGAAACAATTAAAAAAGAAACTGGAACAGACTTCTTTGAACAAGGGGTATCTGAAACAATTGAACGAACAACAGGCTTTGAAGGATTAAAAGAAGGTGTTGAATTAAATGACTTGTCTCCAACATTACGTGCTCCTGTTACTAAATTACTATCTTACATTAAAGGTGAAAATCAAAAATTTCAACAAGAATTTAACGGTGTAGTAAGAAGTTTGTTAGGTAAAGATATTAATGTATTAAATTTAAATGATTATAATATATTAAACAGATGGTTTAAAGATGTTAAAACTGGAACTATTTGGCAGCAAATATGGGGGAAAGATAGCCCAACAGAGCTAGCTAAAAGGCATTATTGGTTATTTCCTAAAACTATCAATAGAGAGTTAATGAAAGATGATATACGTCTTATGGAAGAAAATGGTTTATATCTTGCACAAGGTGGCAGAATATTAACTGGTAAAGTAATGCGACCTACTCAATACGTAGATATGGTACAACGTTGGATAGCTCGTACTATGGATGGTGCTTCTGAAACTGGTGACGCATATGTTAAACTGTTAAAAGAAAAACTATTATTTTCTAATTCTATAAAAGATGGTGAAACATTACGTCAAATAGCAGTACGTGAAAGAGAGTATAAAGGTTGGGAGTCTTTAAAATCATTAAGTGTTGAAGATAAAATACACTTAGTAGAATATCGTGACAGATATAATGATGTCTTAAAATTCCATGGTGAAAAATTAAATAAAACTTATCAAGTGCAAATAGAAGGTAAACGTGTTGAATTAACAGGTAGAGAAATTGTAGACCGTATCAATAAAGAATACACTAGCTATTTTGAAGAAATGCATAAATTTATTAGAGGTGAAGAAAATTGGCTAGAAAAGAATAAAATGATTAAAGGTTATTATGGTGGAGATAAAAAATCTCCTATTATTGATAATAAACGATTTAGCAAATTTCTATTAGACTCTTGGCGTAAAGGTGAAAATGTTACTACTAAAATAGGTGTTGACAACCTTAGAGTATTATCACGTTCATTAATGATAGACATGGCTAAAGGTACTCCTGAATATGCACAAGCTTTAAAATCTAAGCCTATTGAACCAACAGGTAAATGGCGTGGTTCTTTTGATTATTACTTTCCACATATGCATTTTAATAAAAAAATGGCTGGTGAAGGTATGAAAAGATTAATGAAAAAAATCTATGAAACGCCGTTATCAGAGTTTGATGCAGACCCTAAAAAAGCAAGAGCTAAACGTGATAATGAAGTTAAAAAAGTAATATATAAAAATCATACTTTAACAGGTGATTGGCAATTTAAAGAAGTAGAAGACTGGGCTAACCATGATAGAATTATGGATGAAATAGCTGAATCTAGAGCTGCTAAAAAAGAACAAGTAAAATGGCCTGTTGACTTAACTAAAGCTGGAAATATGAACAGTAGAATTTCACATATTCCTGGATGGTCAATTGATGCATCAGCACCTGAAGCTTATTCACGTGCTATTGTTAATACGTATTATAGACAGCTATCTCAAATATTATCACGTAATATTATGCAAGAAATGTATGGTAAAATGAAACCAATCTGGGGTGAAAAGCAAGCTGTAGCATGGCAAAAGTTTATGCAACTATATGTACAAGATGCTATTGGTAACCCTACTGTAATACCTGAAACATATTTAAATGACCCTACTATGAAATTACGTGGAACTCCATATGCGTGGTGGGCTGATAGTAATGTTGAAAAAAGAATTAATAAAGCATTAGATGCATTTGGAATAGGGAATAAAGATTTGCCAAAAGAAATGCGTGGTGTTGATATGCAACAACTAAGACATTGGTCTAATCTTGAAGGGCAATTTGAAATGGCTGCACTATTAGCGCATCCTAAGTCTGCTATTACTAACGTGTTTGGTGGTACTATGCATACGGTTGAATCTGCAGGTTGGACTAATTGGCGTAATTCACGTAATATAGAATGGTTAAGACAAAACATTAATTCTAAATGGAAATCCATGGAAGATGTAATGGAATTTGTAATTGAATCAGGTGTATATCCTGAGTATATGATTTATGAAGCAGGTTTAAATAAAGAAATACGTCAAGGTAAAAATAGAGAATTTATTGAAGATGTAGCTAAAAAGCTTGCTAGACAACCTGAAATGTCTGAAACTTCATTAAAAGAAATTGCTAAGCAATATGGTGTTAAAGATAAAATAACACAATTTGCTGCTAAATTTATGACTGTTCCTGAGAAAATGATACGTAGAGATGCTTTTATGGCGCATTATATTCAAGCATGGCAAAGATATGGTGGCGCTATTAAAGACCCTAAACATCCATTCTTAGTAGAACAAGCTAAAAAAGGTGTACAAGCTACACAATTCTTATATTCAGCTCCATTTAGACCTGCATTTGCACGTACTGCTCTTGGTAAGGTTATGACACGTTTTCAATTATGGTCGTGGAACTCTGTAAGATTTAGAAATGACGTTTATAGACAAGCAAAAATATATGGCTTACGTCCTGGTTCGGAAGCGTTTGATAGATATGCTAGAACTATGCAAATAGATATGTTTACTTTTGCATTAGCTAATATGTTTGCTTACTCAATATTTGAGACTGCTTTACCTGCTCCATATAACTGGATGCAAGATACTGCTGATTGGGTATTTGGTAATGAAAAAGAAAGAGATAGAGCATTCTTTGGGCAATGGCCGAAACAACTTGCTCCGTTGCAGATGGTAACTCCTCCCATCCTTCGGCTGTTGCCTACATCTATGAGAGCTATGGTAGATGATGATTGGTCTAAAATTAGTAAATATTATATTTGGACTATGTTCCCATTTGGAAGAGTAGCACGTGATTTAGTTGGACCTGGTAATCTTGTTGATAATCCAATACGTATAATGGAAAAGACTAGTGGATTTCCGTTATTACAATTACAAAGAAAAGGAACAGGTTTACAAGCAGAAATAGAATCAGGGGAAAGAGAATTGCCACCTACACCTGGCGGTGGCTTATCTCCATTTGGGTTTAATGATGAATAATCGCATGCTGCGGTGAGTATCGTTAAGAATCTTCTACCATACCCCAAAGCAGCATTAAATATACGATTATATCTGTAATTCTACCTCGTACATCTTCTCTTTGCGATTTATATCCATTAACGTAAGCTTTAATGCCATCTACGTGTTTTAATAGATATATCATCAATACTTTTTCACGACTGATATTTAATGCATCACCAATACGTTCAAAGTTTGCGAATACATTATCCTTCTTGTGCGCGTACTCCTTCTGCCCCGACTCTCTCGTCTTTGCTATCTCCGTCAGTATCACGTCCATCAGCTTGTTCATTTTCTTGCTGTTCATTTACTTTCTCCTCTATTAGCGCTTTCATTTTCTCTACAAACTCATCACCGTCTGATGTATGCTCAATATAACGTTCAAATAAAGCTATATAATCTTGAACAATCATATCTAGTCTGCCTATCGCCATTTTCATTTGTTTCATTTCAGTAGCAATAACCTTTACTGCTTCTCCTGTTGTCATTTTGGTTTTCTTCTTAGCCATCTAGCGTTTTCTCCTTCATGTATTGTTTTACGTGTTTACTTCCATAATTTTCTCTATATGTGCAATGTCTACATACAGGATACAATATTGGCGGTATCCAATCTGACACATATTGCGTGCTTTGTATCCTGTAACTTAATTGTAGATTGTACATTTTTTTACACATTTTGCATGTAAAGTTTTCTTTACCTTTGTTTTCGATTAACTGAAGACTCATTTATTTTTAGGTTTTCCATAGTTCCTGCCTACTATTGTAGACATTTTAGCCATAGCAATTTTAAAATCTTCATTTATTCGTTCTCCAACTGAGCTTTCTCTAGGCTTTCATGTATAAGGCGTTTTTTCTACCCTTACAAGCGATATCTCATCGTCAGTGTGGGTAGTATCTATTTCTTCACTACCTTCCATATTATGCCCATTTAAGCACGCTGCTCTAAATTCGTGTTTATTAAAGTTTTCATCTTCTGATTCAAAGTATTTAGATAAGCTATTAATTAACATTTCTAAATTATTATTTCCAAGAAGATTTCCGCCTACTATTTTAGCTATTGCATTATAATGTTTAATCTCCATTTTTCTGCTCCAATTTTTCAATTCTTTCTTCAAGTTTATCAAGACGACCTTCAGACCCCTGTATGAGGTCTGTTAGGTCATCGACAATTTTAAACTTCTTTCCTATAGTATTGTCAACTATCTTTAATACTTTTTGCAGTATTATATCTTGCAAGCCCATAATTACGACATCCTTTGCAATGTGCTTCTCATAATATGGTCGTATATCCACCAACATCTTCCATTGTCTGATGCTTTTAAAGCAGCTGTCTTAACTTTATCTTGAAAAGACATTCCTCTATATTCTTCAGCATATACAGGCTTTGGGCCTTTATTATTTCTATTTGCTTCTTTTATTGATTCTGCTGGCATAACATTATACCTTCTTTCTTTTCCTAAATACCTATAATTTTTACTCATTTTATTTGCTCCTTATAATAAGTTTTCTATTTCAGTTTCTTTAAGCCCTAGCTTAAAATTACTTGGTAACTTCATGCTCTCTTTTGGGCGTGGATTATTTCCTCTGTAATCACTATTTAACCAGTACCACAAATCTACACAACCTTCAACTACATTTGGAAGAAATTTTAATTGTTTAAATGTTGGATTAGGCTTCTTTTTCCATTTATCATTAAGATATAATCCATATATTTCATCAATCATATATTCACTTCCTGCTCCTGTATCTTCTACTATAGTATCCCATAGTATTTTATACATTGTAGCTTGTAAATCATGTGATTTATAATGACCACCTGTTTTAATATCTATTAATACATTCTTATTATCAATACGTGCTAATATATCAAATCTACCTGCGAATCTTACTCCAGGAAATGCTAACATTACCTCTTGCATTATTACTTCAGGTGCATAATCATTATACCATTGTTCTAAACACATTACTCTTTTTACTATTTCTGGACCAGCATCTAATATAACTTCTTCTCCATTAAGTAAATCTTCACATATTTCATGTACAATAGTACCACGTTTAGCTGCTTCATCTCTAACTTTACAAGCATTATCCCAACTTCCTTGATTAGCTAGCCATTTATGAAAGAACTCTCCTTTACCAGCAGCTGATAATATTGATGTCACAGATGGAACCCATTGCTTACTTCCTGCAATAGAATACCATCTAGTTTTACCTTCTTTAGAATGTATTGGGTTTGTTTGTAAATATTTAATTACTGGGTGCATCCAAATATCTCCTCTATTGGTATTAAAGCCATTTCACTACAATTGTAATCACCTCCCATTACTATGCGACCATTACCATTGCGAACTATATCTTTAACACGTGTTTTTAAATCAGATACTGGTAAAATATGTATGCTTTTAATATTGAAATTATCTACTAATATTGTAGCCCAAAAATCTGCTTTAGTTACTGATAAACCACTTGGTTTATTACTAGCATGATTATGTAATTCAATAGCAATATTACCTGTCTTTTTCCATGTATCTCTTTCAGTTTTAACTTCAATTGTTTTATCTTGAAGGATTAATGCTAAAGCTTTTTCATAGACTTGTCCAAACTTTAAATCTATATCAAAATTACTATTATCATTAAACATTTTTTTATTTAATTTGCTATCAAAATACTCTTGTATTTTTGTAATAGCATTGTGTCCATTATCTACTTCCATTTTATTCCTTTTGTTAATATTAATGAGAGAGCTTAACAGGCCTTATCAGCAAAGAAAGGATTTAAGACGCTTCATATGCCTTGTTGACTTCGCAGTTACAACACTCTCTCATTAATTGTTTATTTAAAATCCAGGCAATCCTGGAATTGGTTGTTTAAAGATGTCTTCTTTTTCTTCAAACTGCTCCTTTATTGCATTTTGTGCAATCTTACTTACTCTTTTATTTATAGCGTGTGTTTCAAATTGCATATGTTCTAATGTTCTTAATGTACTATCTAATTCAGCTAATAATTCTGCTTTAGATATATCAGTGCGTACATACAATTTTAACAAATTATTTTCTAAGCTATCAACTTTAGTTTTAAAGTTATTAACATTTTTATCTATTTGTGATACAACTGACATAGCATTGCTTATAGTTGATTGAGCTACTTTAACTGACTCCTGCAAGTCTTTATAAATAGGGTAGTTAGCTGCTACTGCAATTATAATTAATACTACATAGTTTATGATTTGTTTTTTCATTTATCCTCCCATTACATCTGATTTTGAAAGTTTACGTAATATGTAATCCTGAGCTGGCTTAGCAATTTTACTTAAGAATCTTAATAAACTTGCAAATTGATTATGTGTCAATGGACCTTTTCTACGGTTACATCTATCACATATCATTTGCAGATTTCCTGCTGTAGAATCGCCTCCTAAGCTAAGTGGAATAATATGGTCGCAAACCATATTATTAATATTGAGTTTGTTAACACAATATCTACATTTGCGACCATATTCTTTTAATAGGATATCACGTATTTCTTTAAGACTCATGCAAAATTCTACTTCATATTCTTTACTACGTCTTTTTAGAGTAGTTTTTAAAGTAGATGATTTTTTCATAAGTCTATGAAATACATTTCTCCAATGATTTCCATGTAGCTTTTTAAGTTTCTTTTGAAACTTTTGTTGCCATTCAGAAATTACCTTTGTTTGTCTTGTTGGTTTACGATATACCATGACCACTTAAGATGTTATCTTTGTTTACTCCAAATATAAATGTAAAACGTAATTTATATATTTGAATTGTTAAAGATGTTGAGCTTCCTATTTCATTGTTTATAGACGTAATTCCTATTAAGAATATTTTAAACAATCTAATATAAAAGCAGTTAAGTGTCAAGTTTATCTCAACCAAGAAGTTCATGATTTTATTCATATGTTCTCCTAAGTCTAAAACTTTCTGTCCATTCTACATCGCACTCCCAATTGGAGTCGCCGTCTGTATTTTTGAGCATCTTTATTGTTTTCTTAGGGTTATCAGCTTGTCCATCAACTGAAATAACTTTTCTACTAGCATTCTCTATGGCTCCAGAGCCTTTGGCTGAATATAATGTCAGCTCATTTGATTTACTATGTTCTCTGCCAACTTGAGATACTTGTATAATAATTACATCCATATTAACTGCGATATTAGATAAGCTATGAGAAATATATTTAATTTTCTCATGTTCACTTCTTCCATTACCACGTGTATCTATTAAATCGATATAATCTACTATTACTAGTGATGGTTGCAACTCTTTTATCTTTTGCTGTATTTGGTCTATAGTAGGTGATATTGTTTGAAACGTGATGTGAGCTAAATCATCTTTATGCTTTTCAAACACGCCTTCAAAATTATCATTTACCTGCTCTTTATTTAAGCCAGATACAATTTGCAATCCTCTTCTATGCATATACCAATCTGCTAATTCTAATGAAAGAAATAGTGTTGGTACTTGCCATTCAGGATTGATAGAATTAGTTGCAAAATCTACTCCTAAAGCTAAATTTTGAACAAATGTACTTTTATTTGAGCCTGTTCGCCCAAATACAGTAATAAGTTCACCAGGATATATATCACAATCAACGTGATTCATACCCAAAGCTTTTGAAAGATTTATAGTTCGACCACTAAAGTCAGTTGTTAACCTTTCTTTTAATTTAGCTTGTAGAGTTTCTACTGATGCTGTTTCAATCATATAGTCTTTACGTTGAAAATGTATACATTTAGTTTTACAATGCTTTTCCATTATTTCATCTTTACAACCGTATTGATAACCTGCATTATAAACACGTTCAACTATACCATTTAAAACTTCTTTATTTAGCTGATTTTTATTCCATTCCGTTAGAACAGCTTTTGCATAATAACTAGGTACGCCATTTCGTCTTAAGTGACTGACAATACGCATGGCTGTTGTATTTCTACAACCATCTTGTGGACCTTGCATAAGCATTTGCTGCACACAAGGTACTATTGTCAACGGTTCTCTAACTTTATTTAATGCATCTATCTTTGGAACGTTAGTTTGCACGTACTCTGATAATTCTCCTTCTCCTAATAAAGACTGATACGGGAACTCTATTCTTGGCTTTTTTGCAAGCTCTATGATAGATTCTGCTTTTTCATTCATTATCTCTTTTATAGTTAAAGGTATCTTATACAAATTAGTTTTTTGATTTAGAGTGTGCTGTACTCTGTACAATGCAGTACGAATATACACCATATAATCAGCATGTGGAAATAATTTCTTCATCGTATTCTTGACAATATATGGCAAGTCTGTTGATGTTGGAAATTCAAAACAATCATTACTTAAAACGATATGATATCCACTTCCTGAAAAATAAGGTTGCATACTTTTATGAGTACAGCCTAACTCCTCTAAATCAAATACAATACTACGTGCTAAGTTGAGAGTATGCTCGTCTGTATTATCCTGTTTATCAATATCAATTAACACTTTATCAATACTACGTTCTCCATAATAATTCTTTAGCGTGTGTCCATTCTTTTTAGCGAACTCTACAGCTTCTTCATTATATGTATAAGCAGAACGATATAACGTGCTATTCATATCAATATATTGGAATAATTCATTTTTAGGTATTAGCATTCCTCTATTGAATGGTGTACCTTGTGCTATCTCAACATATTGCATTATAGATTATCTAATGCCAATGAACCTAGTTCATTACTATCTACAGAATTAACAGGTTGAGCTTCACCTGTATCTTCTTTAATATAGCCTCTAGATTTCATCCAATCTATATCCTTTTGTAATTGCTCTTTGCAATTTCCACCATTAGGATAGATTTTATAGTGAGCAACATTATAAGCTTGCTTACCAGGTTTCTTAGGTGCTGCTTTATAGAAATAAGCTAGATATTTACCATTTGAACCAGGAGTGTCTCCATCCCAATCAGTTGTATATTGATTTAAATAATCAGCAATACTATCTATTTTATTACCTTGAGCATCTTCCCACTCACCTTTTATATTAATACCAGCATCACAATTGATTGCTGCGAAGAATGCGTACATTCTTTTGATTACACTACCACCTGTAACATTGCCATTTGGTTCTTTTTCAAAACCACCAACAATATTAGCATTTCTAGTGTATTTACTTCCATCTTGTAATAACTTTACTGAAAGATATATATCAGCCCATTCAAAATCTGCTGATTTATCTTCTATATCCACTATAGTACATGGACATATTCCACTAAAGTTACTACCACTTGTATTTTCAGGTTTAAATAATGCCATATTATTTAGCCTCCTTTTTATATATGTTTTTCCAATCAAATGGTAATATTTTACCACGTAAATGAGGACTTCTTGAACCTGCTTCTAAAGCATCGTCCGATTTGAATGAAATCATTAATTTTTCATTTTCGTCTCTAAATACGTAGCCTATTGCATCACTATCTGACATTATCATGTTCTTTAAGCGTCCAGTAATATCAAGACTTTCAGGCTCTACTGTTGCTTGTCCTTCTACTACTGCTTTAGCTGTCTTTCTATGACCAACTATAATAAGATGGTCGCATACGTCTTTAAACGCATGTATAGTATTCATAACTTTATCACGTGCTAATCCCCAACCTTTTCCGAAAGGTAGGTCAGCTAAAGCTTGAACACTATTTTCTTCACATACTGCTGCTTCTGCCCATTGTACTACTTTATCGATAGTATCAATAGCTATATATTTAAACTCGTGTCCTTCACGTGCTTGTTTTAATATATCTATTAACTCTTTACGATTATTAGCATTAAGTATATGACCTTCTACCATATTAGAACCAGACTCTGTATCAATAATAAGACATTTGTCTAGACTGGATAACATTGTAGTTTTACCTATTTTGGGAGGGCCATACATTAATAGCGTACTTGGATTTTGAGAAACAGCTTTTCTCTTTGCTACTTTTAGTACCATTTTGCTCCGTTTCTGAAATATCAAGAGTCTCACATATGTTCTCCCTGTGAACCGTCGGGTCGGATATCCACAGGAGTTATGAACTCAGTTATTGACTCTTGATAATTTCAATGTTTTTGTTAAATAACGACTATCTAATATACAATAATTATTTCGGTTTTCCAACAATTAAAGCTGGAAATGTGAAGAAAAATTGCTTAGGATAGTCCTCATCATTTAACGTTTTCTTTATAGTATTAGCTATAAAAGCTCCACTCATATTAGAACAGTAGGAAGTCGCTTTAGCATTACAGGGTTCATCTTCAGCATCTGCATCAGAATACCATGTTCTCTTATATTCTTTAAGAGTTGGTTTTCTAAATGTAAACTGATGATATTCCTCCGCACCCATACGACCATCTATTAAAAGATAAGGTTTATTTTTACCTTTCATAGATTCCTCCGCGGCTTCTAAGCGACTATCCATACTGTCAAACCCTAAAACTACTATGTCACCTTCTCCTATGGGTTTAATGAACTTGGTAAATCTACCATATTGTTCATGTACACGTACTTCTGGGTTTATATTTTCTAAATGTTCACGTAATGCTACTACTTTAGGCTTTTGTATATCCTGATATATGTAGTGGCTTACACCAACATTTTGTATCTCAACTTTATCTAAGTCATACAATACAAATTGCATTGCACCCATTCTTGCTAGTTGAGTAGCTGCGGAACTACCAATAGCTCCGCAACCAAGAATGTGAAAGATTTTATCGTCAAAATCACTGACTAAATGCAAGCTTCTTTCATTAATTCGCATTCTGTTTACTCCCTTCTATGTTTTCAAACATATCATGTGCATGTAGATATAGCAATTCATTATCTATATCTGTTCTATTGCCTTTTGATATCTTCTTTAATACCCTAACATTATATTGCTTTAGTCTTTCATTTATAGATTTTACTCCTTTACGAAAGACTTTTAGCTTTATAGAACCATCAGTAAAATTATCAGATAATTTATCCATTTCTTCTACACATGCTTCAAATAATGCATCAGGTACTCCTGTTAACTCAAGTTCATTTTCATCTTCCCATAAACCATACGTATAGCCATAATTATAGCCATATCCATGTGCTGGTTTTGGTTGCTTCCATAAATTACCTTGAGTTCCACCATATGTAATAACACGTGGTGTTTCTTTAGAACATAACTTTTTAACTTCTGCATCTATTGCATCATTAACATCACGTTCTTCTTGAAGGAAGTTTAATTCTACATTTTCTTCGTGTAGGAATGGTTTAAAGAATTGAATACGTAATTTATATTCTCTCTTTAAATTAACTACTAAAGATAATGTCCAGTCATCAGCAGGGTGCCCTAATATAGTAGCATCGTCAGTACCTGACCAAAATGCTCCCATTGTATGATGACTATGCCACCAACAATGCCTTACATCGTTACCATGCTTGCCTATCATTTTAGAATAGTGAATTGCTAATTGACCACCGTCCATTTCACAATTACTAGCTGATATTTCTTGTTTAAGAATTACAGGGTCTTCTAATATATAATCACCTTCTTCATCTTCTAAAACAACTAACTGACCACCTATTTCAGACGTAAATTGTCTATAAGCTGATTCAGCATATGCTATGACTTTATCGAAGTTCTCGTGTGATATCCAGAACTTTTTGTTTTTATTCTTTTCAGGTTTAGTATTCATACCTAACACCTTCCTCTCTCCCGTTAAGGAATTTATTATATGTCCAATAATCTTCTCTAGCTGACACATATCTTTGTGCATATAGCCAAGAATAGTGATTATTTTCTATATCGTTATTTGTTAATTTACTAATAGCTTCTTCAAAGCCCATGTTTTCAGTTTGTAATGCTAGCTCTTCATACATTTGTTTATTGTCCATATATACTTTATTTAATACAAAACCACGTGCATACATTTCATACATTAAGACAATATTATGTTCATTAGGTCCTGTTAATATAAAATTATCTACAATTTCATGATAATCATTCCAGTCTCTAACGTCAATAAATGAACCAAAAGTACGTTCTATAGTTCTACGTTTGAATTTATTAATACTTTTAAAGTAATATAAATCAGCAAACATTTCATATATTTTGCTAGTATCTACTTCACCATCTAAATGCGTACATAGTATATTAAATGCTTGTACCCAATTGGAATCAGCTACATCTGCCCATGATACTTTATCTGTATTAAGCCTTGCATATGTTCTACATGTTTCTGTAATAGCACATCCATTGCAAAACTTATCAAGAAAGCTTGATTTTTCATCAGCATTAGCATGCTTAATATATTTAAAACATGTTCCACTACTACCTGATATATGAGCTCTTACATCTGCATCCCATTCTTCTCTAACTCCAAATGATACTTTAGATAGATTGTTTAATGGAGATGTAACTCCTACTGAAAATGAATTAGCCCATATATTAAGATACATTTTAAGTAATGTAATATTACCTTGAAATATAGCTCCATATATATCATTACCTAGTTCACCTAAGCAAATATTCCCATTGCCATACGTGTTGAAATGATTTACCATATTAGTTCCGCTATATGTATCAGTAGTATATACAAATGGATGCTCTATTCCATATAAATGTGGAAATTTATGAGCCGCTGTTCCAACATGTTCAGTTTTAACCATATGTTGACCTTTTGCTATTCTGCGATGATTTGTAACCAATGTTACTAAATCTACAGTAAAACATACTACTAATTTACCATAAGGCAATTCAGCATATTCTCTACTCATATCAGCATTAGTTACATTGATTCTTACATCATCTAATAACACTCTTATATTAATAAACCATTTAGCTGGATTAGATTCTCCAAAATGGTCATATTTAATATTATTAGCGTGTTCTATATTTTCATACATTACTGTGTTCCATACACCAGCAATTTCATTATTTTCATTAATCTCAGGATATAATCTACCAACTTTATCGGTTCTAGCATCATCATAGTTGCCACCACGATATCCTCTTAATGTTCTTCCGAAATGTGGAATAGGACTAATATCTACTTTAACATTATCATATTCTGTTGTAAAACTATTTAACAATTGATATAATAATCCTTTTGCTTCATTTAAATCTTCATCACTATAAAGCTCTGTTCCATCTTTTCGATAACGATATAACATATTATCAAGTTTATGTAATGAATCTTGAAAGTTTTGATATCGCCAGTTATTTCTTTCTAATAGTTTATGAATACTATTAGCTCCGCGTCTCTTTTTCCAATGTGGATATAAAACGTTATTTATACTTTTTTTAAGTTTATTATATGTTCCTGGTTGCCATCTAGCACTTCTAGTAGCTACTAAATCCATTTCATATTGTTCATTAAACTTAGCTAATTGTTCTGAAAATTCAGCGAATCCTGATAATTGTTGATAGTTTAAATGACTTAAATCTAAATCAGGTGTCTCTGGTTGTTCTGTAAAATCAAATGAATATTGCATTTTTATTTACTCCTTTATTTATCTCAGGGGAGATTGTATCACACATCTATCTCGATAGGAAAGGATAAGTATCCCCCCTGATGTATTCTAGTATTATTCAAATAAGCTGATTAAGGATTATAGGGCGTGACTTGACTATCTATTGCTAATTTTCCATTGACTCATTATAATGGAGTCTGGACCATAGCTCAATGTACTGTGCGTTTCCTATTCCTTAAAAGAACCTTATTTGTACCCAATGTGATAATTACTGATTACCACCTCTTTTATTACCTGCAACATGAACAACTCTATCATCTTCAGCAATTGGTGTTGCATCAGAAGAGTCAACATCATTTACACAAATATGACCTGATAATCCTAACTCTTCTCTTAATGCTCCAACTGTATTTGCTGCATTATTTTCAGTTGCTGCCATTACTACTCTTGTTGGTTGTAATGTCATTGTACCATTCATTAGTTGAATAGTTGTTTCTGTTGTAGTTACTACTGTTTCTGTAGCCATCTTTATTTACTCTCTTTCTCATCTTGCGATGAATTGTGAGAACTCTTGTTCTCGTGATTAATCAATAATATGCTAGATGCCATATCTACCATATTTACGCGTTCTTGCTTATTATATTTTAACTGTTTAAGCAATTTCTTGCCTTTTTCAGTCAATCCATATAATTTTTCTGACATACTTATTCCTCCTCTACTTGTATGTTCATTTTATCTACTAAAAATAACAATACCGCTATTTCAAAGAAATCATCATGACTAACACCTTCAGCACTATCTATAATAATTAATGCTTTTTTTAGTGTTTTATTGTTCATTCTATCTACTTTCTTCTTAAATACGTGATATTGTTCCATAACACTTACTACTTTTTCCATACTGCTCCTTCTAAAGATAGTAGATACCTTTATCTTTATTAAAGCTTAATTTTCCACCATTTTTCATTAATATAGGAAATAATTTTTCAACAGATTTATGTGCTAAAGCATGACTGCTAGCATTACATAGCCATAAATTGTCAATATTATTATTAGTTTTAACACAATCGATATGATGGACAAATTCATCTTTCTTTAATTGTCTACCTAAATGTTGTTCCATTACATATCTATGTTTATAAACCCATTGTCCTTTATACCTATTATCCCATATTCTTTTATATACATAGCCATCTTTCTTTACTCTCCAACCATCTTTATATACTTTTCTTTTATTCATATACATTTGCATATATTGTTGGCATTTTTTAGTACAATATGCTCTTTTATTATTTAAAGCATCTAATCTTTGTGGACATGTATCACCACATACAGAACATTCTGTTATTCTATATGTAGTATGCTGAAATGGTCTAATAGCATCTTTACTAATAGATTTTACCTTAATAGTATAAGTGCCATTATAATTATCTTTAACATGATTATCTACATCTTTGTTAATTAATTGATTAATTGTCATTACTACTCCTTTGCGTATTTATTTAGCGTGTTTATATTAATTAAGTAGCAGTTATATACTGATATATCACAAAATGGATATATTGCGTGTTCAGCATGCTGCTACTTAATTAATTGTTTAATTGAGGTAGAGAGCTAAGTTTTGTGTTAATTGCGACTCAGCTCTCTTTTTCAGAGTATCAAAAGGGTCATAATATCTAGACCTGGCATATCTCACGATGGATGCTCTCTACTCCGTCAGTAAGTTATATAAATGGCCAAAGTATAACCTCTAATATACTTGGTTGATATTTAATAATACCTATCATTAAATACCCTATAAATAGCCAACCTATTAAATAAGTTAACTCTTCATCTGTCCAACTACTACACCATCTTTTAAATCTAGTTAATCGTGATGGTTTAGCTTTTTCCCATACTTTATTCATAAAGTCATCTCCTACTTTTAATGCTCTGTTTTCTTCTTCTATTTTCTTATAGAACTTTTCCCAATGCTCTACTTCTTCATCAGTTAATGGTTCAACAAATAACCGTTGTAATGGGGTTCGTTCTATATCATCTCTACCAACTGTATGAGTCAATGAATACTCATTATACTCATCTTCTTCTTCTCCAAATGTAAGTGATACAGGTGGATAATCAGGTGACCAACAATCATCACATGTTTTATGGTCTACGACACAATCACTAACATCATGTCCATTAGCTTGTAGTTCCATTACTGCATCTTCCATAGTTTCAGGAATATCATCACATTCTGCTTTTAATTCACCATCTTTATAATACTTCCAAGCCATATTAAACCGCCTTTCTTTTAGCATTTCTCGCTTTTATACGTGCTATTTGTGCAGGGGTTCTACCATGCTGTTTAAGATAAGTATTTTTCTTTTGCCTATCTATTTTAATTTGCTTACTATTTCTCATAATGCTATTTCCTTATGCTATGAAGAGATGCCAATAGTCAGATGAGTTACTAATAGCTAAACTACTAATCATCCCGGTTATCAGCCAATAAGACATCTCTCCTGTTTATATTTACGTGTTTATTATTAAAAAAATTAAAACTACCTAAAAGTTTCTACAGCAGTTATTGTGGCCACTCTGCCTCTATGACGACACCCATATAACACCTCTTGGGGCAAATAATTACATATATGATTGCTTGACTGTCTCTTTTAGGTAGTTTATTTAAATCTAAATTTTAGACAGTTTAAAGTCATATCTAGGACTATCAAGAAAGAGTATTTATAATATTTATACTGGATTTAATTCATTCGATTCTCTCCTTTTATTTATCGTTTTTATGTATGCATCTTTTATTCTCTCTTTATACTGCTTAAGAGTATACTCTAAATGCTTAATTCTTTTTTCTTGCTCAATACAACAACTACAACAATGTTCAAAATTTGTAGGCTCTTTATGCCTTGGTTTATCTGCCATTATGTATATCTCCTATTTATTAAAATCTGCAATTATGTATAAACATATTAAAAAAGAACAGTTTATCTACATGTTCAGGTAGTAAGTGATTACTCATCAGAACTGTCTTCATAAGCTTTAACAAGCTCAATCAAACCAGAAATCAATGGCGATGCTTTCACTCTATAACTTGAATGAATACGACATATCTTTCTACTATGTTCTAATTGCTTTTTGAGTAATTCATTTTCTTTAATTAACTCTTTTTTAAGCATTTTATCCTTTTATTATTAAAAAAAATCTTTATAAACTCACATCAATGTGTGTAGTAATATTAAAAAAAGTATATTATGCAAGAGTCGTAAATTAATACAACTCTCGCACAATATAAATACAAACATCAATCAATTAACAAGACAATAAGTCGTCGATAGATGTAGGTTGACAAACAACAATTAAACACTCAGAGTCAACACGATTCAAATAATTCATAGAATCTCTATCGGCATTAGACCTAGAAGAGATTCGTAATTCATATTTAGAATCTTCAAACAAAGCATTAACTGAAGCAATTTGTTCATCATTTAACTCTTTAGTTAGAGATATTACAATATTACCAGATTCTTTAGAAACCCAAGTATTTTTGAATACACCTAAAGAGTTAACAATACCAAATAAATCTTTTACATTAGATTTAATAGAACTAAGAGTTGAACAAATTAAAGCAATTACATTTTTCATAATATTATCCTTTCAAGATAAGTTTATTAATTATTAACCAAAGCACTAACCATTAGAGCTCGGCAGAGCGACAAGGGGCAAGAGCACCCGAGAGCAAGACATAAGTGCCATGATGGGGTGTTGTAGTTCTTTTCGTTGAGCCATTGTGAACAACACTTTTCAACGAAAATACACCCCCAAGGCAGTTATTTCGCCGCGGTAGGGTGCAGTGTATATCACGTGCACGCATTCTACGGCAATTTTTTCAAAAGGGGGTATTTCAACGTGTTTTTATGAGAAATCGTGAATATCAGCAGATATGCTGTATTGACTTGTTAATTTTTTTTTGAAAATTTTTTTGAGATTAGGTAGTAGCCACTGTAATCGCTACTAGTATCTATATTTAGATATAAACACGTTAAATTGTAAGTATTGGCGTTAGTAAGTAGCTACTGAAGTAGCGTTTGAATTTACGCTGTAGATAGTATTAAAGTCAAGTTTTTTTTGATTTTTTTCTTGTTTTCTATATATATTTAATATTATATTTAGAAATGGTATTTTATGGCGATATAAAGGTAAATAGGGGTCATTGGTCAGTTTTTAAGAGAAACGTCCGTAAAAGCCCTGTTTTAGTCCTTAATAACGAGTATAGCAATGTTGACGACCCAATGCTTAATACAGCAAAAGAGGCAGCTATTAGGGATATATTAGAAGATACCACGTATATTCACCCAGAATTAATAGAAGGAGAGTAATATGCCATCAGGAAAAGGTACATATGGTAGTAAAGTAGGAAGACCTAAGAAAAAAGCTGTTAAAAAGAAAAAAAAGAAGAAGTAATTATGGCTAAAGCAAAGAAGAAAAAAGTAGTAAACGGCGGCAAAGCTAAGAAATCAGGTAGAGCTAAAAGTAATACTAGGCATCATCACGGGCATAAAAGATAATGGCAGAAGGTTTACCGATGTGGTTGCGCTTAACAGTAGAATTTGGTACTCTATTAATGATGTTATGTTTTTTATTTACGTTAATATATTTATTATTTACGGAATGGGAGAGATAATGACAATAAAAGAAGTATTGCAAGGTATGCAAAAGATACAGTCAAATACGCAAACAGTAGACTCTGTATTGTCTGATATGCCTTCTGTATCAGATTTTTTAACAAATGTTGCTTTAAAAGAGTCATATGCAGGTGCAGGTCTTGATTCTACAGCAACTCATACATTGGGCCCATGGCAAATGGACCCAATTAAAATGTTTGATATGCAACAGCGTATGACACCAGGTAGCCCGTTATATGACCCTAAGTTTGGTAAACGAGGTGATGATATTAATGCATGGTTTGTTTCTCAAGGTTATGAAGATTTTGACATTAAGAACTTAGCTCAAGTAATAAAAGCAGGAACTCCAGAAAAACCAAGCTATTCTTATGGGGAGCTAGGACAATATGCTAGAGACCCACTTGCTCATGCTTTTTTAGCTAGATTAGGTATTGCTCCTTTTAAAGAAGCAGTCCCTAAAGAGCTAGGTCCTCAAGGTATATACTGGAAAAAGTATTGGAATACATCAGGGAAAGGTAAACCAGAACAATTTGTTGATATGGTAAATCATTGGGATAAAGTTCAAAAAGAACAAGAAGTAATTGACAAGACTGTTAATCTTCCTGCTAATAAAGCTTTTAAATATGAGTAAAGAGAAGTATATGTTTTCAAAGCCAAAAGATACTAAGAATGCTGGAAAAGGTTCAGTACAACGTTTTTTTACTGATACTGACTATAAAGAAAATTATAATAAAATATTTAGGAAAAATAAAGATGGCAATAAAAAAAGACTCTAGATTAAAACGTGCAGGAGTATCAGGTTATAATAAACCTAAGCGTACACCTGGACATAAGACTAAATCACACGTAGTTGTCGCTAAAGTTGGTACTCAGGTTAAAACTATACGTTTTGGACAACAAGGTATAAAGACAGCTGGTAAACCTAAAGCAGGTGAGTCAGCTAAGCAAAAAGCTAGAAGAAAGTCTTTTAAAGCTAGGCATGGTAAGAATATAGCAAAAGGTAAGATGTCAGCAGCTTATTGGGCTAATAAGGTTAAATGGTAACGCATGTATACATAGACCCAGATTACTGGGTATCGACATATAATTACTGGGATATAGAGTAATATAATGAAATATAACAATTATGGACATAGCAGTATTACTAATAGTACTATTTTTATTTTGGCAACTTTATAGGTTTACCTAGTGTATATTATTAAAATAAAACATAGAGGTGATAAGAAAGAGACTGAATATCCTATTTATAGGGAAAAAGAGGCAAAAGAAAAGAATATCAAGTATAGACCTTGGAAAAAGGCTAAACTTGGCCAATTTGCCTTATCAGATGATGGATATGTATCAAAAGTATTATCACGTCGTGAATATACTGATAATACGGGTCGTAAGAATGTTTACATGAGGTTTCCTTTTGGTTATACGTTTTTTAACCCAAAGTATAGTAATAAGCCTTTAAATGTACAAGGGCGTAAAACAAACGTGACAATGACTGGAAAGTCATATATAAAGGTTCAGTCTAAGCAAAACAAGATGAAAGCATTAGCAATGATGTTTGCATTAAAGCCTGATTATGACCAGGCTATAGAATGGGCATTAGGTGAGGTTAATGATTCTCAGAAGCGTAAGTGGAAGAGAACAATGAAATCGGAGATATTTCAAGGTATGGTAAGAGATGAACTAGCAAAAAGATTAACGGAGCATGGTCTAGACGAAGACTATACGTTAGATTTATTAAAACAAGCTATTGAATTAGCACAAAGCAAAAAAGATATATCAAATCTTTTAAAAGCAGTAGATAACCTTCAAGATATGCACGGAATGAAAGAGAAGCATCTTGTTAAAACTACTGATACAATTGAGGCCTTTTCTAGTGTAAAGCTTATAGATGAGCTAAAAGAAGAAGAAAAAGGATTGACATTACAAAGAGTACAGATTGAGGAGAAGAAGGAAGATACAGAAGAATGACGGACTATAACAAATATAATACCAATTTACTACTAGAAACTGCAATGAAAGACCCTAATATGGCTGAGCAGGTAAATCAAGCATTAGGAACTATAAGCAAGCCAACGAGCTCAGTGTTCCCAACGGGGGAATTTATGGGAATGAGCGTGTCTCCTAGAGTGCAAGATATAGTGACTATGCTTACTCAATTACCAGTTGGGGCTGGTGGTGCAGCAATAGGTGCAGCTGGTAGTAACAAAAGTCTTTTAAATAAATTGTTAGCTAAGGCTAAACAAACTAGAGCTGCAAAGAAGAGTATTGCAAGACATAAGAATAAACCTGTAGAGGATTTTGAAAGTAGAAAGATTAGTAGAGAACATGATAAAGAGGCGAAGGCTGACTGGGAAGAATGGAAGTTTAGTGACTATTACAAGGGGATGGAACCTAGAGGAGTACATAGCTTTAAAGATATGAATAAGTATGAAAAAGGTATTATAAGGTATCATAAAAACTTTGACCAATATCGAAAGTCGTTTGAAGAGGCTAGAGAGAAGTTTATGGAAGGCATGCATATTCAAGGTTTAGATGAAAAAGATTTTATGAAGCAATTGACAGACTTTGAAATAATATATGACCCAAGCAGTCCTGGATTTGACCCTAAAGCATTACTTGATTTAACAAGAAGTACGAAAACAAAAAAAGTAGCATCTAATATAACTCGTCAGTTTTAAATGGATTTTGAAGAAAAATATGCTCAACTAGAAGCACTAAAGAAGATGCGGAAGAATATGGCACTATTTGGAAGATACTGCTTCCCGACAGCCCTCCGCAAACAAACACCCCCGTTCCACCACGAGGTGTATTCTTCTTTAAAGGATGACGACACAAAAAGAGTGCTAATAGCTGCTCCTAGGGGAACGGCAAAGAGTACTGTTACCACTCTTATTTATCCATTGTGGAGAGCAGCTTTTAAAGCATCTAAAGAAGATTTGTTTATAGTTATAGTGTCTGAGTCACAAGCTCAGTCTATTAACTTCTTATCACGTATTAAATACCATTTGATACATTCAGATAAGTTTAAAGGCGTTTTTGGAGATTTAGGACCAGCTACTGCACAACGTTGGACGAATACAGATGTGGTATTAGCTAATGGTACAAGAATAATAGCTGTAGGTACTGGACAAAGAGTACGTGGTTTTATTGAAGGAGATACAAGACCTAACTTGATTATAGTTGATGACTTTGAGTCAGAACTTAATGCATATACACCAGAAGCACGTGCTAAAAATAGAAAGTGGATGACAGAAGCTGTAATACCTTCTTTATCAGATGATGGTAAGATATGTATGATTGGAACAGTAATATCAGAGGATTGTTTTTTATACTGGGCTAAAGATAGTAGCGCATGGAAAACTTTATGGTATTCTATATGGGATGATAATCAAAAGTCAATATGGCCAGAAAGATTCCCTAAAGAACGTATATTAGGCATTAAAGATGAATTTGCATCCGTAGGTAATTTAAACGGGTTTTACCAGGAATATATGAATATAGCGCAATCTCCTGATGATGCCCCATTTAAACCTGAATGGATAAAAATGCATCATTATAAGTTTGAAAGAAGAGGAGGACAAGGATGCTTAGTACAGGAGCTACACGATGATGATAAAGAAAAAGTTATACCAGTTGATGTGTATTGTGGGGTTGACCCTGCTAGTTCTTTATCAAGGCGCGCTGACTTTTTTGTCATTGCTACCATTGCTGTTGATGGGGATAATAGAAAATATCTCATTGATTGTGTACAAAAACGCATATCGCCTGCAGAGCAGCCTAATGAAATTATATCTGTATTTAAAAAATTCAGGCCTAAGAGAATGAAAATAGAAACAGTCGGATATCAAGAAGCGCTAAGGACTGCGACTAAACAATTGATGCAAGAGGAGAATTTATATATTCCAGGACTAGAAAGAGGCGTTAAACCTAGAAATGCGAAATCAGAGCGCTTGCTCTCACTGGTTCCTATTTTTGCAAAAGGCGATTTTTACTTTAGGCCTGAAGATTTAAGTGCACAAAAAGAATTTTTATCTTACCCTAAAGGAAAGCATGATGACATTATGGATGCGGTATGGACTGCATTAGATGGACATAGGGCTTGTAGGGTTAAAACATACGTTAAAAATGATGAAAAAAGTGGAATAATTAAAAAAATGCTTGACTGGAAGTTAATGTAGGGGTTATATTACGAGATATGCCAGAAGAAAAATACAATAAATTAACAGATAAAGAAATTGTACAGAAAGTACAAGACCTTTTTCGTACGTATTCTAAGAATAGAGAGACCTGGGCTAGTCATGCTCAAGAAGATAAAGAGTTTAGGCTAGGAAAACAATGGACTAACGAGCAGAAAAGAATCCTTGAATCTCGAGGTCAAGCTCCTATTGTGGTTAATAGAATACATCCTGCAGTTGAAGCTGCTAAAGCAATGATAACTGCTAATAGACCATCATTTAGATGTGCTGCTAGAGAAGACTCTGATAATAAAGTTGCTCAAGTGTTAAGTCATTTATTATCATATATGTACGATATATCTGATGGTAGGTCAGTTATAAGAGAAGTAGTAGATGATTACTACGTAACTGGCTTGGGGTATATACATGTGTACCAAGACCCAATGATGGATATGGGCAAAGGGGAAGTATGCTTTCATAGTGTAGACCCTCTTGATGTATACGTCGACCCTAATTCAAGGAGTCGATTTTTTGATGATGCTGAGAATATTATAATATCTCGGTTTTTTACACGTGACCAAGCCAAAAAATTATATCCAATGTATGAAAAGGCTATTGACAATGCTGAATCGGACAGATTCACAGATAGGCCTATTACTGATAGAGCGGATGATGGAGAAACTATATTTCCAGAAGATACCGAAACTAAAACAGAGCATGGAACATTTGGTCAGAATGATGAATATGTACGTGGTTATGAATGGTACTCTAAAGAATTAGTGGATAAATTTAGAATCTTTGAAACTTTTAGTGGTACAGAAGATTTATTAGATGTAGAAGATTTTGATGCATATATTCAAAAGCCAGCTTGGATAATTGAAGGTCAGCCTGTAGTTGACCCAGAGCAAGCTAAACAGATTATTATGCAAATGCAACAACAAATTGCAGCTCAATGGCAAGCAATGGTTGAAAATGCTACAGCAGAAGGTATACCAGCAGAAGACTTGCCTGCACCAGAAGAGCCTAATGTACAGCAGATTGATTATCAACAATTAATTTTACAAGGCTTAATTGAAGTTGCAAGAGTGCAAGTTAAACGTGTTCATCATTGTGTAGTTATAGGTGATAAGAAGTTATATAGCAGGGTGCTTCCTACTGAAGATTACCCTATTGTTCCATTTGTTAACATTCATACTAGGACACCATTTCCTGTATCAGATGTTCGAATGGTTAAAAATATGCAAGAATATATCAACAAAACACGTTCTTTAATAGTAGCTCATGCTACTACAAGTACTAATACAAAAATATTAGTTCCTGAAGGCAGTGTTGATATGAAAGAATTTGAAGAAAAATGGTCACAGCCTGGAGTTGCAATTCCTGTTGATATGGATGCTGGAGTTCCTATGCCTGTGCAACCAGTACCTCTTCCTAATGAGCTTTATAAGAATGAAATGGATGCTAAAAATGATATAGACCATCAATTAGGTTTATACGAGATGATGATGGGTAATTCATCAGTAGCGCCACAAACTTATAAAGCTACTATATCTTTAGACGAATTTGGTCAAAGAAAAATTAAATCAAAATTAGCTGATATTGAAGCTAGCCTAACTCGAGTTGCTCAAGTGGCTATACCTTTAATGCAGCAGTTGTACACTGTAGAGAAAATCTTTAGAGTTGTACAGCCAAACAATTCTATGTCAGAATACGCGATTAACCGACAGCTTTATGATGATAAAACACGTGAAGTGAAAATCATGAATAATATTACAATTGGTAAATATGACGTAGTTGTGGTAGCAGGTTCAACCTTACCTACCAATAGATATGCAGAACTTGAGTTTTATATGGATGCTTATTCTAAAGGGCTAATTGATAGAGAAGAAGTTCTTAAGAAAACTGAAGTATTTGACATTGAAGGCGTTATGGAGAGAACGGATATTATTGCTAAACTCCAGCAACAACTTCAAGGCGCTCAAGAGCAAATCAAGCAACTTAGTGGTGATTTACAAACTCGTGATAGAGAAGCAGTCAATCTTCGTAAACGAGTTGAAGTTGAGAAGTTTAAAGGAGATATGGATAAGGTTAGCAATAAAGCGCAAGCTGCTAGCACCCTATTTGAAAAACGTCTTGATGACAACTTATCTACCGTTAAGACTGAAATCAGTCGCTCAATAAAAGAGAGCTCACCTCCAGCTGGTAGACCTGGAGCAGCCAAGAAAGAAGAAGAATAATGGAAAACGCAAATGTACAGGACACCCCTCAAGATGCAAATACGCAGGATACTTCAAATGCTTTTGAAGCTCCACAAGTAAATGCAACACAGGGCTCCTCAAGCGAATTGTCCGTTGATGATATTATTTTAGGCAACGTGGATGATTCGGCTTCCGCTTTTGGAACACCCGAAACAACAATACCTGAGCAAGGAACTCCTGAAACTGGAGCTAGAAACGATGATACTCGATATGAGTATTGGCAATCTCAAGCTGCAAAAAAGGATAATGAATTAAATGAATTAAAAGCTCAGCAGCAGCAAATGATGGCTATGCAACAACAAATGATGCAACAAACTCAAGCGCCTGCTCAACCTGAGCCTCAACAAGAACAGTTTCCTTCAGCTCCTGTAAAGCCTAAAAAACCAAGAAACTTTTCTAGAGAAGAAGCATATGCTGATGGCTCTAGTGAAAGTGCTCGTTATTTAGACGAGGTAGAGGAATGGCGCGATAATATAGAAGAGTATAAAGACTTAAGGCATCAGTATGATTTAGCTGTTGTACAAGAAAGTTTGAACAAAGAAAGAGAAGCACGTGTTGAAGAAGTGCAAAGACGTCAAGCTTATGCACAACAACAACAAGAAATTGCTAATGTTAATAATGTTGTTCAACAAAAATACGGCTTAAATCAACAAGAAGCTACAAGCTTTATACAAGATATGTCATCGGCTGATTCATTAACTATGGATAATTTGGTGCAATTGTGGAGGATTAAGCAAGGACAAGGCGCTCCAGTTGGAACTCCTGTTCAGCCTACTCCATCTCCTACGTTCGAACAAACGAAGAGAGCACAGCAAATACCTTCTCCTATGGGGGTTATGCCTAGCACGGGTAATCAAGCACAAGGCTCCACAGAAGACCAGATTATGGATAAAATGGTATTGGATTTTAATAATAAAAATCCATTTAAATAAATATATACCCTACTTGAAGGCGATAAAGCAGTTGATAGAGGGTAAAGAAAGTAAGAGGTAAGTATGTCGCAAGTATATAGTAATGTTGCGTCAGCCGCTGGTAATGGTACTGCCGATTTAGATAATACACGTAGAGTCTTTAACTTTGGAGATAGAGTAGCTGAATTAGCTCCTATGCAAAGTCCTTTCTTTGTTTACTTAAGTAAAGTAGCAAAAAAAGCAACTAATGACCCTGTGTTTAAATTTCTAGAACAAAGACACCAATGGCAAAGACGTAATTTCGAAGTAGTAAGTGCTGCTTTAACAACAAGTGGAGCTGAATCACATGCAGGTGAGTTTGATGCAGGCGAAGACTTGATTTTAACAGCAAAATATGATGAATATGGTAAAATATCAACTGGTTCTAATGCTAAATTTTTAGTTCCAGGATGTATATTAGCGGTAAAAGCTGATGATGGTGTAGTGTATAGATTTAAAATAGCCGAAGATGCTACTATAACAAGTGGTACTGGTTCTTATAATAGTGCTGTAGCAACTAAAACTATTTATCATGAAACTGATACTGGATTTACTACAGTTAATGGTGAAGCTTTAAGCGCTGTAGGTACTACGATTCCTACTGGTACTGTATTTTCAGTTGGTAATAAAGGCCAAGTAATTGGTAGTGCATGGGCTGAGGGAACTGATAGTCCTCTCGGTTGGGAAGATAAAATGTATGACAGAGAAGGTTATACACAAATCTTCAAAACTGGAATGAATATCTTTTCTGGTACAGCTTTAGCTACTGAGTACAGAGGTATCGCTAATGAGTATCAACGTATTTGGCAAGATAAATTAATGGAACATAAAATGGACATAGAGCAAGCTATGTTATTTGGTGACGGTATCACTGTTAATACTGCAGAAGCTGCAGGTGGTGGTGCTCCTACTAGGTATTCTCATGGTATAGTACCTTTTACTTCATCAAATGGTAAAGTATATAATATGTCTTATGCTTCATCTGGATATGATGCTTTCTTAGATGCAATGGAAGATTTCTTTGCACCTGAAGGCGGAAACTCTGGTGAGAAGTTAGTATTAGCTTCAAGAAAAGTAATCACGTATTTAAATAAATTAGGTAGTGGTTCTTTTATGAACAATTCTGTAGGTGCATCTCAATATCGATTAGATGTTAATACTGTACCTGGAGCTTTTGGTCATACTGTAACTGTAGTTAATACTATATTCGGTAATCTTCATTTTGTGGCTGAGCCTTTATTAAGAGGTCCATGGGAAGATTATTGTGTATGTGTAGACCTAAGCAATGTCGCTTATCGTCCTTTAGTGGGTAATGGTGTAAGTCGTGACACCTTTATTGAGACAAATGTACAAGACAATGGAATTGATGGTAGACAAGACCAAATCATCACTGAAGCTGGCTTGGAAATAAGTCTTCCTGAAACTCACGCGATTCTTAAGTTTTCTTAAGAGAAGGGGGATAGATAAATGGCTTTTACTAAAACTAGTGCTAATGGTAAAGCAATATATCAAGAAACATATACTTTACCAGCAAGTGCTACAATAGGTTATAGTACTGAAATTGACTTTTTTAGTTTTGACCCTAAAATTGCCAATAAAAATGTAACAGTTGTTTTAAATGCTAGTGCTGTAGATGGTAGTAATTTAGACATATCTTTACATGGAACTTGGGAAGAGGGTGGTTCTAAAGTTACGTTAGTTTCAGATACTTTAGTTGCAGACATTACAGCAACAGGTAATAATGTTGATATTCTTGACTTAAATGCATATCCAATGCCTTATTATTATATAGGGTGGACAGCAGACCAGGATGAGAGTGCAAATACTATTACTTTAACTTGTATTGTTGAAGAAGACAATGTTAGTTTAAAAGGTAATGATATTGGCGGTGATGGAACTACTGGAATAGGTCCTGACCCATCATAATAGGTTAGTTAATAATGTAATAGGGAGCTTCGGCTCCCTATTGCTACAAATTTAGGAAGCAGTATGGCAACGACATTTGGAAAAAGTTTATTTACAGGTTCTTCAGGAACTGGTTTTTTATATCCTGAATCTATTGGTAGAATAGACAAGACACAAGCAGGGAGTATATTAGAAGAACGTGGTGTATACACATTTCATTTTGGTAATAGTGGTAATAGTGATGGGGTATCATATGTGCGAAATGGAGACACGATTTTATGTCCTTTAATGGATTATGAAGTAACATCTGATATGTCAATCTTTTTTAGAGAAAAATCAACAAATGCTATAAGTGATACAACTCTAGAATTAGGTTGGTATGGACAAAATAGCAAAAGTATCATTAGCGATGAATGGGTCACTGGAGATGCTGATGGAATTACATCTATAGATATTAATCCTAACCAAACAAATTGGGGTGTTCCTAGGATGATTGATTTTGATGCATTTGTTGATACAGGAGCTGGTTCTGTATTGCATGGTACACATACTGCAATAGGATTACGTGTAGGTACTAACCAAACTGGTGGTACTGTAAAATTACAAGTTAAAATAGTGCCATTTAGGGCATAAAAATAAGGAAAGAAGTTATGGGTGATAAGATAGATGTAGATTTACATAATATTATGGGACAAATGGGAAGTCTTATGGGGCAAATGGGAATTTCTGGCGGTCCAAAAGGCAAGTCTGGTAAAGTTGCTCCTGCTCCTAAAGGTAAAAGTGGTGGAAGCAAAGCAAAAGATAGAAAAGCGGATAAGCCTAAGCAAAAAGCAAAAGGTAAAGATAATGGCAAGTCGCCTATTTCTAAGGTTCCACCTAAGAAGCCTGGTAAAGTAGACCCGCCTAAATCTAAAAAACCTTAGGAGGTAAATTATGGCAGACAGCGTGACAGAATGGAAAAGTGGACAAAATCCTACTCCTGGAGTAGAATCTGTGGGATATCCTTATTGTGATTTTACATGGAATGACCCTGACACAAATAGTGATGATGCTATTACTTCTAACCCAATTGCATATCCTGGTCGTTATTTTAGTTTTGCATTAAACACTACTGGTGCAGCGGTAGGAGGGTCTGCTAATTTAGCTTTTACTATAATCGGAACTAATGATATTAGTCTAAGTGATAATAAATGGACTACTGTGTCTACAGGCACTATATTAAATGCAGCTATTGGCGGAAAAATGAGTAGTGCTAAAATTTCTACAGAGACTAAAGGAAGTACAGTTGGTGATGGTATTTTTAAATTTTATAAATTAAAATTAGACCCTAGTGCAGACCCTGGTACAGTAGCCATGAGAGTTGGTTTAAATGCTCCGCCAATAGCAAGTAATGCCTAGTAAAAAAGTAGTATATAGTGGTGGTGTTGGGAATCAGTGGCATAGTAATGTCAAGCCTGACACCAGGCGTAAAATGAATACTGAAAAGAAAAAAGGTAAAAAATAGTGGCAGCAATAACAAATTATAAAGAACGTATTGAAGATTTATCAGGAGTATTAATAGATACTACTACTGCTAATGATACTATGCATCAGTTTATTATTGATGGTTGTTATGACGTAATTGATAAATTACAAAAGTCTAATAATTTTAATCCGCAAGAATTTGTTCAAGCTAGCAATCAATTGAATGATACTACAACGTCATTAAATGTAAGTAACAAACGTGATATTTTTTATGTAGAACGAAATACGCTTCCATGTAAATTTGTGCCTGAAAATCAACGTACTTATATAGACAATGATAATTCAATTTATAAAGCGACAGATGATGACCCAGCATATTATATTTTTAATAGAACATTACATATTAGGCCATTACCTACAAACAGCGCAACTGCATATGTATATTATTTACCTGAATATTCTGTTAGTGATATAGCAGTCGATAGTACGATTGATAATTATCCTATTAAATATACTGAACATATATTGCTATATGCAGCATATATGGTATTAGGTAAGCAATTATTAGATTTAACTGAAGATGTAACTACTAATTCTTTATCAATGGATGTAATTAGGAAAATGTTTAATGAAAATGTTCCTGCAGAAAGCAGAGATATTTTTGATTACTTAGAAGATGAAGATAGCGAAATGGTACAAGCTACATTACAAGCTGCGCAAGGTGCAATCGCTGTAACAACAGAAAAATATAAATGGTATCAAGATAAAATGAATATGTTAAAAAATGAATATATGATGAAATTTAGTATTGGAGGTGAAGGGTAATGGCAAGTTTAACTGGACAAAGTATAGCATCAACGTATCCTTTACTATTAAAAGTAGCAGATACAGGAATAGACGGAACATTACGTGTTATTGAAGATGGTGATGCTACAGCTAGCGCATTAAAGATATCGACTGCTGGAATACAATCTACAGGCACATTAACAATTAATGGAACTAGCACGTTAACGGGTGATGTTACTTTAGGTGCAGCATTAACTATTGGCTCAAATCTAACATTTGGAGGTACTGCTACTACGTTGTCGGGTGCCAATAGATATGTTTTTAAGTCAAATGTAGGCCAAGATTTATTTATTAGGCTAGAAGCTGATAATTCAACACATAACAGTGATAATTGGGAAATTCAAATTGCTAATGGTGATGCTTTTAAAATTAGGTCAAAAGCTAGCGGTATTTATGTAGATAAATTATCATTAGATAGTAATGGCGATACAGTGGTTGCTGGTAATTTAGACGTGGTTGGAAATGTTAATATACAAGGTGGAGATATTACTACTGATGCTGGTGATATAGCAATTAAATCTAACGGAAATTTAACATTCCTTTTAGATGATAATAATGATGAAACATCTCAAAGTTTTGGATTTTACAATGATACTACAGAAATAGCTAATTTAGATGAATCAGGGAATTTACAAATAGATGGCAGTTTAACAGTTAGTAGTAATATCATTAAAGCTTCTGATGGTGGAAGTACTATTACAATGGATACATCTGACAATGTAACTATTGCTGGAGGTTTAACCGCTGCTACTACTCTAACATTGTCAGGTGGAGCATCTACAATAACTGTACCAGATACAGCTCACAATGCTGTAGGTTCTGCATTGTCAATTGAAGCTGGAGATACTACTGCTGGGACAACAAATAATATTGCTGGTGGTGCATTAAATTTAAGAGGTGGGCGTGGTAAAGGTTCTGGAGCTGGTGGAGATATTGTATTTCAAGTTGCTAATGCAGGTATTGGTAGCGGTAGTGCTATAAATAGTTGGGCTACTGCATTGACTATTGATGATAGTACAGCAGCTACTTTTAATTCTACCGTAACATGTACTACGTTAGTGGCAAATGGGATTACATCAACTCCTGCAAGCGATATAACTATGTCTGCAAAGAAAAGCTTTTTTGTCTTTTTAGATAGTGATGATGACGTTGATGAAACAACACACAATAGTACTTTTACAGTAAAAGACCATGATAGCACTAGTTTATTTAATGTTGATGAAAGTGGGAATACAACTACTGCAGGGACATCATCAATTACTGGTGCATTAACAGTTGGGGGTAATATGATTATTACCGACGCAACTGACGGGATAGTACATACAAATAGCGGAACTGTAACGCAACTTACAGACCATACTACAGGTGTTCTTATTAATGCTACTAGTGGTGTAATTCAATTAGCTGCAGTTACATTGGCTTCTACAACAAACGCTGAATTTACGGTAACTAATTCAACGGTTCAAACTGACTCAGTTATTTTAGTAACAGTGCAAGATGAAAATACAACACCCAATGTTCAACTTGCTGCTGCTGTACATACAATTGCAAATGGTAGTTTTAAAATTAGCCTTGTAAATCCACACTCAGCTGGTGGCGCCGCATCTGCTACAGCTAGTAAAATTCATTTTTTAGTAATTAATAATAGTTAGAGGAGAGTAAAATGAAAGCGATTAAAAGCGATAAAAAAACAGTAGACACTAAACCTTCCAATGATGAGGTTTTAGAGTCTTTAAGGGCACAATTTGAGCATCATAAGACTATGATGATAAAGTCTCAAGGTGCTATTGAAGTGTTAGAACAGATGAATAATGGAGAAATCCAGGAGAAATAATGAAACAGCTTCAGTTAATAGAATTAATACAGCAACATCATCCTAAAGGTTACACTGAAATACGTGCTGCACTTAATAGGGCTCAAGATGATTTTTGTGCAAGAACAGAGTTGATGAAAAAGACTTATACACAAACATCTATTGCAGGTCAAAGATATTATGAATTAGATGATAATATTATTAAAATATTACGTGTTCAAGTTAATAATGTAGATATACCACGTTTAATTGGAAGTCCTGTTATAGATGATGATGAATTTGATGTTAGCTCAGGAACAGGCGCAGCTACTACATCTAGCAATGAAAGATATTGGTATGTTGACAGTGGCAGGTTAGGAGTTGTAGAAAAAGTTACTAATGCTGTTACACGTGATGGTAAAACAAGTGATTATCAATCTATTTCTGTTGCTAAAGAGATGAGAATTTATTCTATTGCACAAGCAAATGATTTTACTGCTACCTTAACTCAAGAGTCAGAATTGCCAAAGCAATTTCATGAAGGGTTAGCTCATAAGGTAATTGCAGATGGATATTTAACCCCTCCAAATATTAATGCTGATGCACATAAGATATTCTATATTAAATACATGGATATGGTAAAAGAGGGAAAAAAATATGCTAGGTCAAATTATAATCAAACAGGCTTTATTAAGCCATCATATTTTTAATGGCCTGGACTACAGAAATAATAACATCGCAATCATGGGGTTCTCAAAAAACTAATTGGAATACGATGTCTACAGTTTGGGATTCTTCTGAAGTTCAAAGTACTGATAATTGGGTCGAAGAGTCGAATGCAACTGAATAGAAAGGAAATATGCTAGACGATACTTTAAAAACAACGTTTATTGGAGGAAGTTCTGCAGGAGTAATTTTAACAGGTTGGTTGCCTGATGCTATTGCCGTATTAGTAGGGTTGTTAACAGCTTTACATTTAGCTATTAAAATAGTAAAAGAATTTAAAAAGTAAAAGGAGTAATATGATAAGTAAGATAATGGGCTTTACAATGAAAAATATAATGACTGAAAAACTTGTAAAAAGTGTAGTAGGCGTTTTAGGAGATTACTTAGTAGCTTCTTCAAAGAATAAGTTAGATGATAAACTTTGGAGTAAAGTTAAAACAAGTTTAGGCATTTAAGCCTGTGATACTATTAGAGGACCTTATTGTAGATAATCAAGCAGATAGCGTGATAGATTCTATAGGTGTAGAAAATGAAGAACATTTTGAAGAAAAACCAAAAAGATGTTTACATTGTAAATCACGTGACATGGAAGCAATAGAGGTATTAGGAGCAATAGATGAACCGATATTATGGGCATGCTTAAAATGCGATGCTTTATATTTGAAGTTCCCACGAAGCGAAACTGAAGTTTTGCTTGCAAGTGCAAAAGGACTCTGGACATCCCCTCTTGATTGGGGATTTAAAGAAAGAGACCTTTTCAGTTAGGAGTTTTTTGATATGGCTAGTATCGACAAAGGTGTCGTTAAGCGTGCAATTGTTACGCCTGATAAACACGCACCTATTCACGATAGAAAAGCAATCAGCGTAGTAAAGCAAGCGATTGAGATAGTAAAACCTGACATATACGTTGATTTAGGTGATTTAGGTGAGTTTGCAGGATGTTCACATTGGCAATGGAAAAGAAAGAAAAAACCGCCATTGGAATTTATATTACCTCAAGTAGAGGAAGATATTAAAGGTGTGAATGAACTGTTAGATGATATTGATGAATCGTTGGATAAAGCAAATGTAAAGACAAAGCATATATGTGCTGGTAATCACGATGAGTGGTTAGATTTCTTTAATGCAGAACATCCTTATTTAGATTTATCGTTTGAAAAAGCTGGCAAGTTTAAAGAGCGTGGTTATAAGTATCATGCACCAGGGAAATATCTAAAGATAGGCAAATTATATTACTATCACGGACATCACTTTGGAGGCCAATACCACACTTCTAATCATCTGAGAAAGTTAGGATGCAATATTATATATGGTCATCATCATGCTTTACAGCAAGATACAGTAACACATATGGATGGTCCAAAGTCTGCATGGAGTTTGGGTTGTTTAAAAGATATGAGTTCTGAAAAGAATCAGTGGTTAGGCGGAAGACAGCATAAATGGGCGCATGCATTTGCTGTAGTAGATTATTATAAGGGTGGTAATTTTACTGTTCATGTAATACAAATAATAGATGGTAAAGCCTCATTATGGGGAGAATTACTAAAAGGATAAATATGTTTGAAGGATTATTAGGTAAAATAAAAAAGCGTGATGAAGATGCAAGTTTTAACAATGCTGTTAATGCTATGTTTCCTACACAAGAACACGTTAATGCTGCAATTCGCATGCAAAACAATCTAGCTCAAGGCCAGTTAGGTCCTGACCAATATAGATGGAATCAAGACGTTAATCCTTGGGAAATGTCTAGGCCTCATTTTACAGATATGATGTCTACTCAAGAAGGAATGAGTTCTGAGCAAGTTGCGCAAATGAATAGCGATTATTACTTGATGAATAATCTTCCTAGTGCAATGAATACGCCTAAAAATATAGATATATTAATTAGGGCTGCAGAAGAAGATAAGTTTAATCAGTATTAAACATGAATCCTATAGAAGTTATAGAAAAGTTTGGTATACCCATAGCTTTTTGTTTAGGATTAGCGTGGTTTATATATAAACAAAACAAGTATATTCAAGATGATTTAACAAAGGATATACATCAAAAGTTTAACAGATTAGAAGGTATTGTTATTAAATTGATTGACCAACAAAAGAAAATGCAGATAGAACAACGTGGTATAGTTAAGTCATACCAAACGTTAATTGATATCATAACACGTTTATTTAAATGGGATAAAAATGCCTAAGAATATTTTAGATATAAAAGCATTTCACGGCGGATTAAACAATTCTGCTGACCCTAGAGATATTTCAGATATTGAATTAACTGAAGCGCTTAATATTGATATTAGTTCAGTTGGTAAAATTACCATGTTAGGAGGCGCTACGGATACGCATGATGCTAATAATTTATCAAGCTCTCCTGTTGGGACGGGTTTTATAAGCAATAGTGGAATTGGATTGTTTAGTTGGTCTAGCGATTATAATTTTTTAAATATTTCAGGAGAACTAGCGGATAACATTAAAACAAGAAGTCATCAAATTGCTTTGTATGAACCTGTTGGGGATGCAGCAAAAATTAATATATTTCAAAAAAGCGCGCATGGCGTTAACCGATGGGCGGCATCTGCGTCTAAAATTTCTTTAGGTGGAGAAACTGCAACACCTTCTTTTTACGTATCAAATGGTAATTTACGTATTTCAGATTATTCAAATACAGTTAATAATACAAGTAAATATTTTGGTATAGTAACTCCAAAAACTTATGGTATTAATAATACAGATTTAAACTATTTTGCAGGATGTGAACGTACTGGACATGAAGATTTACCAACAACAGTTTCTCAAGATGCAAAATTAAAAGGTTGTTTCCCAGAAACTACTGCTAATTCTGACGGGGACAAAGTTGCTATTAATGCAATTGCAGGAAATGTATTTAATAATACATATGTTAACTCCTCTCCTGGAAGCGCTATCCAACCTCTATATGCTTTTGCAAATGAAAGTGTTGACACAGGTATATTAGCTTCAGCAGATGCTTCCGCAAATAATTCTGGGCAATATTGGGGTGTTGGGTTAGAGTTGGATGACGGAGCAAATGATAGCGGTACATGGATGCCTAATACAACAACGCGTTATAAATTGTACATTACTACTGTATATGACGATGGAACACAAGAAAGTCTTCCTCAGTTAATGAGAATGTATCATTCTGGGATGTTTAATGACAGTGGGGAAATAGATAAAGATTATATACAAGTCGGTGCACGAAGTGAAATTTATTTTACAAACGATGATACTTATGGCACTATTGGGCAGGATGTTGCTGCATATTTTACACCAGTAGTTAAATTTGTTGGTGCAAATTTTGATAGGTCTAATACTAGTGATGTGGATGCATATAATTTTGGAGCTTCTTCAGTAAGTGGTACAAATAATGGCAATAAACGTATTTCTGGAGTACGTATATATTGGGCAGAAAATGAAGATGGTTATTCAGATTTATGGAGATTATTTGATATTGACTTTCATAAAGGCGTTAAAGCTTATGGAATGGATAGAACCTCTGGTGGAGATGGATACGCAGGCTGGACAGCTCATAGGCAAGCAAATGATGGAGCATATGTATATGTAAAACCTGATTGGGGAAGCAGTAGTAATGTTATTGAACATCCGCCTAGATTGCTATCTTATTACGCTCATAATACGCATGAACATACTGATGCAATAATGTTAAATAGTTATCGCTCAGCTGTAGTGGTAAATG
>Ga0098042_1000021_pt1 | contig 47160 bp, 14 predicted proteins | sample 9_EtaG_FD_75066 | JGI IMG/M metagenome (GOLD analysis project Ga0098042, IMG submission 75066) | Marine viral communities from the Subarctic Pacific Ocean - 9_ETSP_OMZ_AT15188 metaG | ecosystem: Environmental > Aquatic > Marine > Oceanic | place: Pacific Ocean | collected 2015-01-10
AAAACCTGCATTTTGATCTACACAAAAAGTATAAGTATATGTTTGTCCTATATCATTAAAGTCATATGCTCCTGGCTGCTCTTCTCCTATTACACCTGCACTATTCATTAACCAAGATGTTTCACTAGGCCAATTATCAAGTGTGATCTCCATTGTTATTTGATACTGTGTAGTAGTATCACACGTTGTTCCTGAACATGACCCATCATCATATGTTGCCCAAGGATTGTAAGATATTTGTGCTGGGTCAGTACAACCTGCTATACAAGAAGTAGGAGTATAGAATATAGTATCAGATAAACTACCATCTGCAAACTCTACTTGACCATAATGCTCTACTTCCCAGTTAGGAGGCATTTGACCATTACCTGCATACACAGCAAAATCAAGTGAACCTGGTCCAAGCCCATATTGAAAAGGGCCTACACCTTCTTCATTTGAATACCAAAACTTTACAGGATCACAACTAATATTATTATCTAAAGTCCAATTAAAAAGAATAAGTGTTTGTCCACCAGGTAAGCAGTTTTGTGATGCACTAGAACTAAGAAAACCGCCACAAGGTGGATAGGTACAAGACCCATTATCTTGAGTAGCGGTTGAATCATAATTTGTTGCATTTATATCTGTACATCCAGGAATTATAATAGGGGGAGCACATGGTGCTATTGTTAATGTATCTATATAATCAAAACCAAAATCTCCTGATACATATAATATTGTATCTTGACAATCATTTTGTACTAAAAGCCATCCTTCTGGTGAGCCATTAAAGCCACCCAAACCATCTCCATATTGATCAAATAAAGAAAAAATAATTGTACCACCAACTTCAACTGTGTCAGAATATAATGTTTGATCAGTCATTGTAGAATCAGACTGTGCAATAATTGGTGAACCACCTGGAGGTGTAATACTCCATGATGTTTCTTCAGGATAATCATCTGTTAATAGTTGTATATTAATCCAACTATTTTGTGAACAACATTTTTTTGGTGCTGCACAGGCAGCTAATAGTATTAGTATTATTAAATATAGTTTAGTTTTCATTCTAAAAATCACTCATTATTAATTCATCTATAAAATCTTGCACCTCTTCTCTAGTTGCTACCATAGTAAAGGATATATCAGCTTGGTAACGTTTTACCTCTTCTCCATCTTTAAAAATTATTATGGTTGGTACAACAACTATTTCATATTTCTTTTGTAGCTCAGGACTATGTGCAATGCAAACATCTTTTACTTTATCTACATCAGATAATTTTTTTACCCAAGCTACTTTATTAGCATCATTCCAGTTTGCATTAAAATGTGTTACAGTTATTTGTGAGTATACTAAAGTAGAGTAAGCAAATAATAGTATAGTAGAAATTAAACTTTTCATCTTAGTTTATCTATTTTTTCTTCCATACGCTTAAGGTCATCTTTTATTTCCTCTACATCATCAGCTGTATTTTGAATTGTTAAACGTATGTTTTTATCTTTCATATCAAACTCCATCCTAGTAACATCTGGTGGAGGAGGGACTGGAAGTTCTTTTGCTTCTTCTATATCTGCTTGAAGGGCAAACCACATACCTATCACTGTTGATAAAGCAATAGCAATAGCAATTAAAGTTTTTACACTAACCTTAAATGATGTATCTTCATTTAATTCTTTTGCCATTTTACTTACGTTTTTTAGAGAATCTTCCTCCTGGCAAACCTCCACCTCTTTTCATTACGTTACCAGCATTACCTTGAATAAATGTTTTTGTCTTTTTATTTCCACCACCATATCTTTTTGGTGTAGTTTGTGATCCTGCAATTTTTTGTGTTGTTCTTGCACTATTAATCATGTCAAGTTTTTCAAGCCTTGTTTGCATTAATTCATTTTGCTGTTTTAACACTTCATTTTGCAACTTCATTTGCATCATCATTTTTTGCATTTGCATTTGTTGTTGCATTTTTTGTTTTTGCAATTGAACCATCATGTTTTGGTTTTGGTTCTGTTGTTGAACTTGCATGTTTGGATCTTGAGAAGTCATCATAGCCTCACCTTCTCCAGAAGCTTGCATCATAGGTTTTTCATCCATTGATTGCATTTGAGGTGGTGTTGGATTCACAGGACCACCATCTTGTTTTTTAAACATACCAGGAACTTTTTTACCACCGTATCTGTATTTTTTATATCTAGCCATAATATTATATTTTTATCTTGAACCTCTAGAAGAACCAGATCTACCTGATTTACCAGATCCTGTAGCTCTACTACCTTTTCTAGTAGAAGTTCTTCTTCTTGATCCTGTTTTACCTCCTCTAGCTGTACTAAAGAAGTTTGCTATATCTTTTTTATATTGTTCAGTTTTTGCAGTATTTGTAGCTGTACCACTTTTGAATTGTGCAAGTGCAACATTATAGTCAGGTAAAGTTGAATTGATATAAGTATTTTTAGCTTGTAGGAAAGCATTAAGATTTGTTTGATAATTTGAATATGCTGCACCTTGTTTACTATTTGCTATACTTGTTCTATGATTATTTAACATTTGCAATTCTTGAGAAATTATTCCAACAGCTGTTTTATCATTTTGTGCTTTTGCTTTTTGTAATGCTCTTGTAACTTGTGCAATCTTACCGTCTACATTTACAAATGGATTTACAACAGCTTTTGGTTCTATTGGTGCTGATGGTGCTTTACCTGGATCAGTTAGTTTTAATAATAATTTTTGAGGAATTTGTGATGAAGTAGGTGACTTTGTACCTTTACTTCTTGCTGATTGTGATGTACCAGCTACTTCAAATCTTGTTTGTACTGGTAATATACTTGTTATTGGAGTAGAGGAAGGATACAATGACTTAAGTGCATCTACCAACTTACTATCATGAGTTTTACCTTTTGCAGATTGTTTATTTCTTTTTTCCATGATTTATATTTTTTTTAAACGTTCATTCTCAGCTTCAAGAAACTTAACTCTTTCTCTTAGTGTTGCTACTTCTTCCGTTAATTTTATAATACGGAACCTTTGCTCATCTTTTTCTTTTGATGATTCAGTAAGAAGAACTTCAAGCCTATTAACTCTTTTCTTTAGATCCTCTTTGTATTCTCCTTGTAAATCCATACTTTTGCTTTTTAATGCAAGTCTGGATTTGTAATACTTAAATGCTTCACTACTACCTAAAACAGTTAATGCAGTGATAATTATTGTGCCTATAAGATTCCAATCCATGATACATATATATAAATAAATATTTGTACACAGCTCTTTTTGCTGAGTTACTACATTAATAATATACAAAAAAATATTAACAAACTAAAACATATGATATGAAAAGAAATGAATTTTTTATTGAGTTTTTACCAGCCACTTCTTTGTTTGGATTTAGTGTTTCACAGTATGAATCTAAAATAGAAGAAGAAGGTGACTGGTGTCCAACCTTTAGAATAGCCTTTGGATTAATTTTTTTTACACTTTCTTACACTAGAATTTCTGTATGATCAGATAATTCTGTATATTAATATTACCTCTCTAAATTTTTGAGGTATTCATTTATTTTATTAACCTACAAAATCATTATTTATGCAATTAAATAACAAAATTCTTAGTGACATTACTGTCCATATGAAATATGCAAAATATTTACCTGAAGAAAAGAGAAGAGAGACTTGGTCAGAACTTGTTACCAGGAATAAAGAAATGCATATAAAAACATATCCCAATTTAAAAGAAGAAATTGAAAATGTCTACAAATTTGTGTATGATAAAAAGGTCTTGCCTTCAATGAGGTCTATGCAATTTGGTGGCAAACCTATTGAGATTTCTCCAAATAGAATATACAACTGTGCCTATCTTCCTATAGATAGTCTTGATTCATTTAGTGAATGTATGTTCTTACTACTTGGAGGTACAGGAGTTGGATACTCTGTACAAAAACACCATGTAGAAAAACTACCACCTATTAACAAACCATATCAAAAAAGAACTAAAAGGTATCTTATTGGTGATAGTATAGAAGGTTGGGCTGACGCAGTTAAAGTTTTGGTTAAGTCTTACTTAAATGGAAGATCATCTAAAATTATTTTTGACTTTTCAGATATTAGACCTAAAGGTGCTAGACTTGTTACATCAGGTGGTAAAGCACCTGGACCTCAGCCACTTAAGGAATGTTTGTTAAAGGTTGAAGGAATATTAAACGCCAAAGAAGATGGTGATCAGTTAAGTACATTAGAAGTACATGATATGATTTGTTACATTGCTGATGCAGTACTTGCTGGAGGTATTAGACGTGCTGCACTTATTAGTTTATTTAGTGCTGATGACAGTGAAATGATTGCATGTAAATCTGGTGCATGGTGGGAACTAAATCCACAAAGAGGTAGAGCTAATAACTCAGCTGTATTAATGAGACATAAAATTACTAAGTCTTTCTTTATGGATTTGTGGAAACGTGTTGAGTTATCTGGAGCAGGTGAACCTGGTATATACTTTAATAATGATAAAGATTGGGGTACTAATCCATGTTGTGAAATAGCACTAAGACCATTTCAGTTTTGCAATCTTTGTGAGGTTAATGTATCTACTATAGACTCACAAGAAGATCTAAATGAAAGAGTTAAAGCTGCTTCATTTATTGGAACACTACAAGCTGGATATACAGACTTTCATTATCTTAGACCTATATGGAAAGAAACAACAGAAAAAGATGCACTTATAGGTGTGTCAATGACAGGCATTGGATCAGGAAGAATCTTAGGCTATAACATGACAAAAGCTGCAGAGATTGTTAAAAAAGAAAACACTCGTGTAGCTAAATTAATTGGTATTAAAAAATCAGCTAGAACAACAACAGTAAAACCTGCTGGTACAACATCATTAACTTTAGGAACTAGTTCAGGGATTCATGCTTGGCATAATGATTATTATGTAAGAAGAATACGTGTGGGTAAAAATGAATCTATCTATAGTTATTTAGTAAATAATCATCCTGAGTTAATAGAAGATTGTGTATTCCGTAGTCATGATACTGCAGTTATTAGTATACCACAGTCAGCTCCTGAAGGATCTATACTTAGAACAGAATCTCCTTTTGCACTTCTTGAAAGAATTAAAAAAGTAGCCACTGAATGGGTAAAGCCAGGTCATAGATCTGGAAGTAATACTCACAATGTATCTGCCACTGTAAGTCTTAAACAAGAAGACTGGGATATAGCAGGTGAATGGATGTGGGAAAATAGAGATCATTACAATGGTTTATCTGTTCTACCTTATGACGGTGGTACATATACTCAAGCTCCATTTGAAGACATTACTAAAAAACAGTATAAAGATATGTTAAAGCATCTTGAAAATATAGACTTATCTAAAGTTATTGAAGATGATGACAATACAAATCTAACTGGTGAACTTGCTTGTGCTGGTGGAGCGTGTGAAGTCAAATAAATATTTTTATACTGATAAAAATGGAAATGTGGTCATGACTGCAGCATATCATCTAAAGAGAGGATATTGCTGTAGTAATGGCTGCAAACATTGCCCATACAAAAAACCAAAAGCTAAGAAATAGATTTTTTCTTTTCTTCCTCTTCTTGTTCTTTATTTTGTTTTTCTATTTCTTTTAATTGAAATATAAAAGCTTCCAAAGCAACATACTCTTTAATCCATTCTTCAACAGGTCTGTTCCTGTTGTACTGATCTACTAGCCATTGTTTGTCTTTGTTTTCTTCCATATTACTTAACCCACCAGTCTTTGGCTGTATCATATGCAGCCCATCTATTAAATGTATACACTAATGGGATAACATCTCCCCACTCTTTTGCAATTTTTGTTTGTCCCTTTCTTGTACCTCTTTGATAATAATAATCCTTATCTTTTTTAATATCATAATTAGGATTAGCTGCATCATATGCACTCATTGCAGGGAACCAAAAACTTTGTGATAAAGCTTCAGCCAATTCTCCAACTGTTCTTGTTGCTGAGATAGGTGACTTAGCCATCATATATTGTTCTTTAAATCCTACAAACGGTAAGAAGAACATTAATTCTCTTGCTTGTCTTCTCATTTGATACTGCAATGCATTTTCAAATCTTTTTCTAGCTCTTGACTTATCATCATCATCATCATCAAATAGACTTTCTAATATACCAGCCATCATAAATGAAACAATCATCATTCCTAAATCAGCAGCAGTTCTTTTTGCTCCTGCTATTTTATTAAAAGCTTTATCTCCATATTCTTCTTTATAGTTCTTTGTTATTTCACCATAGTCTTTTAGATTTTTCATTGCATAAGCCATAAATGACCAAGCACTTCTATATCTACCTTCCATCCAACCTAAGTTTTCATCAAAATACTCAGAACGGAATCTAGCCTTTATAGCTGGTGCTACCCACTTGTGGAATTGCATTGCAAGATTTCCAAGCCACCATGTTTGCATTACTGTTCTATCTTCTCTTGAGTAGTTACCATGTATTTGCTTATTAACCTCTCTTATATAGTTTCTAATGTTATATCTTTTTGCATCTGTAAATTCTGATGTTCCTGTCTCAGGTGTAATTGGTGCTCCTGATCCTGGTACAAAATCTACTAACTGATCAAATCCTTCTTTTAATGTTAATTCACCAGTCTTATTATTATATTGATATGCATCATACAATGACATTTCTTCACCAGCTGCATTTCTTATTTTTCTACTCATAAGAACTGCCATACCTACTTTAGTTTGTACATTATATTCTGCACCATCCTGAAGTAAATACCCCCAAGAAATTGCTTCTCTAAATTTACTTTCTTTACCTTTAGCTCTATTCTGCTCACGTAAATCAGCCTTATCATCCATCATTCTATAGAGTTCTACTAAAGCATTATACTTGTGACCAGGAATATATTTTTTATACTTTCCCTTACCTCCTGTAAGTCCTGCCCATGTTGAGCTATCAGCAGTTTTTTGTATCATGTCTTGCATAGCTGCTGCTTGAAACACTCTAACTGCTCTTAAGTAAGCATCTCTATCAAAGTATCTTGCACCTGCAACTTCTATAGCATTATTAATTCTACCTACAGCATAATTATTAATATTACCAAAAACGTTAAATCCAACATATGTAGCAGAAGATAACTGTATTAAACCAGAAGAAACTTTATCATACCACTGTCTAGTTCTTTTATCATTATCCCAATATACCATTCTCATCCACTTACGTGCTCTTCTTACCATTAATGCATCACTAGAATTATCCTTACCTAATCCTACATTAACCATCTTACCTCTTACATATGCAACTTTTTTAGATGTAGAAGATGGATTATAAGATCTATTTTCTAATACTTTCATCATAGCATTTAAAGTATCAGATATTTCATTCATTACTTCATAGTTTTCAGCCATTGCAGTAAATCTTAAAAGATTATCTCCCATGTCTGTGCTTAACTCATTTAAACTTGGTTGATTCTGAAGCCTTTGTCTTGTACCATTCAACTTATCTCTTTGTAGTTTATATGCAGTTTCATCTATTTTACCTTGGTTATATTGTTTTAAAAGCTCTGTTAACTTATTATCTATATTTTTTAAAGACTGCTCACTTCTTGGATTACCAACATAATATATAGGTAACGTATTTACAAACTGACCATTTTCATCTACAACAACTTTTTGTAAATCAGAAGTTGTTTGCCAGAAGTTTTTAAAATTTCTTACACTAGATCCCCAAAGCTTAGTTAATGTAGAACCTTGACCAGTTGCAGTCTTAATAGCATTATCTTTTATAATAGGTGTTCTTCCATACATTTGATTTCTTACAGTTGATGGTAACTTTTCTAATAGATCGTTTTCATAAAACTTTATAAACATTTCATAAAATTCTTTCTGTGCTTGTGCTAATGAGTCAGTAGGATTTGGTTGCATTAACTTTAAATACTTACTACTTCTCATTTCTCTTGGACCTCCCTTTGGAGTTGCAACAGGTTTGATTTCTTTATATTTATTTTTAACTACTTCTATAGTTGTTGGTTGTTGTAGTGTACCATTCATAGCATTATTTCTGTCAAAGTTTGCAAAAGAAACTTCTACAGTTTGATAATACTTTATTTTATAAGCTTGATAGGCCTGTGCAGATACACCAACTTTCTTTTTCCAATATCCAAATCTACCAGCAGGAATCCACTCTTCAAACTTAGCTCTTTCATTTTTAAACTCTTGAGTGTATTTATGATAATCACCATCAACAACATTATTCCCTACTTTCTTCTCAGCTTGATTAAACTCTCTATTTTTTTGTCTTGCAAAATAAAGATCTTTGTTATACTTTCTTTCTGCTTCTGTATAATCTTCATAGTTATCTTTAATTATGTAGTCTTTCCAAGTTCCATCTTCCTCATATAAATCTTTTCTTATATCATATCTTAAACTCCAATATTGATAGCCTATCTCTTTTACATATCTTCCTGTAAAGTTTCCGTCTTTATCATAATCTAACATAAAAGAATAATCTACCTTACCTCTAGGAGATAATGCTTCAAGTTTGTTTAAGACACGTCTTATCTGATCATTTCTATTTTCAACAAGATCTAAAACTTTTTGCTTATTACTTTTGTAAAGTTTATCCATAAGCTGTAATATAGTATCTTTATTTGTAGCCATATCACCAGTTAAAAACTCTCCCATTCCTATATCATCTGCTTCTTTCATTAAAACATCTAATTCATCTTTTGTAAAGTTTTTGTTAGAGTTATCTACTATAAGTTGTCTTACATAATTTTGCACAGATTCATTTATAACACCTTCAGTATTCTTAGATCTACTACCAAGAACTTCTCTAAGTTTAGATCCAAGCTTACTTCTTAGTGCAGATTGTCTCATATTTAACTTAATATCTTGACCATCAACTTGGTCAACTTCATCTAAAGCACTTAGTGTATTTGCTAATGATTCAAAGTTTAATACTCTGTTTATATATTCTGGTAATCCAAAGTTTTTAGGATCTGTAGCAAAGTTTATAAAATCTTCAGTTTCTTTTAGAGCCATCTTTAATAACTCTTCATAAGCAACATCAGCAGTTCCTTGTGTTACAGATAAATTTATTAATGCTATAGCTCCATCTATTTCTTTTAGTATCCTTTGTGTATTTGATGATTGCTTTATTCTATCTTGTAATAATTCAATTGCTTCTTTTCTTGTAAGTAGCTTTTCTTTAAAGTCAAGTACTGTTGTATAAATAGCTTTATAAGTATCATCATCTAACGTGTCATCTTGCGGAAGTTCTTCTTCTGGTGATAGTGGAGCTTGTCTTGGTCCACCGTTATCTTCATTCTGTTGTGCAATCTTTTCAGCAAAGTTAGCATCAACATTAATAGGTACTATCTCATTTATATAAGATGCATTATCTTGACCATTATGAGTATACTGACCTTCAAATTGAAACTTACCTGAAAACTTTTGTTTTTTACCTTGTCCAGTAACTTCAACAAGAAAATGTATAGTCTGAGAATCTTGTCTAACTTCATAACCCATATTCTCAAGAATTCTTTTGTATGTATTTACCTGCATACTTTGTTGCATACGTGTAGACATTTTAAATTGATTCTCATCAGAAACTTGAGGATCATAAAAAACACTACCATCATTAACAGGATATTGCTTTTCATACAAAGGACTATTAATAGAGTTTTTACTAACTTTCAAGTCTATGACCTGTAAGGTCCCATCATCATGTACAGCAAGCAAATCTATTGTGCCAGCAGTAGATGAAGCTGAGTCAGCAATAACTACTTGTGGAATTATAACAGCTCCTTGAGCTCTATACATTGTTAATACTGTTTGTATTTGATCAATGGCCCTTTGTACCTGTGCTTCATTAAGCACATTCATTTTAGGTAATTGATCTATAGGTTTAAACTGTGCTAGATGATCCATGATCATGTCAAAATCATTACCTATATCTCTATTTATTTTATACTTGTCTGTGGGATCATTAAGTTTTCCTTTGATTTTAGTTGTTGTTGATCCATAAACCTCTCCACTTTCAACATCTATATATGTATGATCTTCTTTATTTAATATAACTAAAGGTGTATCAGATCCAGTAAGTGGGCTACCCACTGTAAAGTCATGAAACTTTTGATTCTTTTCTGTGGCAGCATGAAATAACTGAGCTATAAGATCTTTTTGCACACTGTTACCCATTGTTTGATATGATTTAACAGCAGCTGTTTTTTCTGGAGTTAAAGAAAATCTTACTTGTCTATCTACAACAGACTCACCAGTAAAAGTAAACTGAAGCTCTTCTGTATTTAACAACTTTGCTAGATCACTCATACTAGTTGAAGACTTTATCATATTAGTCTTTACCTGCAATGGTGATCCAGTTAAATTATTAAATAAATCTTTTACAATATCAAGGAAGTATTTTAAAAGTTGTGCTACTTTTTGATACCATTTTTGTGTTGGCTCACTTTCATACTCTTTAGTAAAGTGCCTTGACAAAGACTGTGTTACCAACTCAAGATCTCTATGTATTTGATTAAAACCTCTTTGATCAGTATATGAATCATTTATTTGCTGCATAAGTTCAGGAAACATCTTTCTTGCTTCAGAAAGTAATCCATTAAATAGTTGTTTATTCTCTTTGTATATAGAGTCTATAAATGGATGCAACACTTCTTCTGCTGCTGTTTCTTTTGTTACCCTTCCTTTAATAAGTACAGCTTGTCCATTTACATAGTAGCTGTTTACTTTTTCAAAAGGAACTTTTGCTTTTTGCCACTCTGGTAAGCTGTCATAATATTCTCGTGCTTCTTTAACTGATACAATTGCTATCTTTAGTTGAGGAAACATAGAGTTTAAATGTTGAACTATATCTAAGATATGAGTTTCATTCTTATTAATTCTTTCAGGAAGTATATCTGTATTAGTAAATAAATTTTCATTTACTTGTACTTTAAATGATTTGTCTGTAGGAGTAATTATAACTGATTCCCTTGGTACATTCCAATATCCCAACAAATCTTCTATTCTTTTTTTATTCTTATATAGGAGTTGTCTATCAAGCATCAAAGTTTGTTGATTAGTATTATTTACATAATAAGAACCTTGATACTTACTCATTAGTTTTTTTCTACTAAGATTTGCTAGCAATGCTTCTTTATACTCTCTTTTCTTTAGACTAAACATAGTCTCTTGTTGCTGCATATACGTCTGAGCCTGAAATACTGTAGGTATAATATCAGACTTAGATGACGTTTGCCATGATGATATAATACTATCTACAATGATAGGACTTTGATATATATCCTGTAGAGCTTTATACTCTGCTGTATTTTTATTAAAACAAGTTGCCATATTAATTATTTATAACATTTTTCCATTTGTTCAATAAACTGATCTTCAGTAAACTGATTATTTGGATTATTAATTTCTTCTATTAAATCTTCCGTACTACTAATTTCTAAACCACCTTCTGCAAACGGTGCTGCTATTTTAGATTTCTGCATCTTAGTAAGATTCTCATAAAACTCTATAGCTTTATTAAATTCTCCTGGTACACTAGTATTTTCATCCATTGCATTTTGTTTCATAAACATATCCGCACTAACTACACCAGGTGCACCAGGTGCTACATCAGTAACTTCTCCAGTATGCATCTCTGTATTATCCTCAGACATACTTTGTAGCTTTGACAAATTTACAGCTTTTCCACCTTCTGTGGTAGATTTCATAGAGTTTTCATTTGCTTCTACTTTAATATTAGCACCAAAGTGTTGTTCAACAGCACCACTTTTTGCTACTTTTTCTGCCATACTCTCAGCTGCTCTTTCTGCAATAGCATCCATTCCTTTTAAGGGTTGTTGATCTTTAATTGCTTTTTGTAAAGCAGCATATGTAGATCTTAGTCCAAACAATGATCCCATAGCAGAATTTTGTTGCATAGATCCTAATAAATCCACTTCTTTATACTCAGCTCTATTACCTAGCATAATGTTTCTTTCTTCATTTAAATCAAAAAACTCTGATTTATCTGCTTGATTGAAAGGGCTAAATAACTTATCTAAAATAAAAAACTTATAAGTTGTTTGTTTACCCATACCCTCTTTAGTATAAAAAGCCATAGGAAACTTAACTAATGAAACTGACTTAGTACCTTTATCTCCTGTAATAGGAATGTCTATAACAACATTACCAAATCTCTTTTTAATAATGCCTGCATTGCTTTTAACCTGTCTATTATTCTTAACTGCTAACAACCTTCCTCTTTTAAAGCTTCCCTTCTTGCCTTTGTATTTTGATCTCTTTACTTCAGAACCTTTTACATTATTTAATAAGTCAACAACCAAAGTTCCTTCATCTTGATTATATAATACTGTTTTAGACTTAGAATCTGTCACATCAGCCTTAGTAGAAGCTGTAGGTAAAATTTTAATACCACCATCTATAAGCTCAGTATCTAAATCAAATCTTTCTTTTAGTTCTTTCTTAAACCATTCTGTATATCTTTTAGGTAATTTTGCTAATGATCCACCCAATTGTTTTGGGAAAACTATATTGTCTTGTTCCTCTAGTATATCTAATTGATTTCTATTAATTCTAATAAACATCTCAAAGTCTGTGTTATTATCTTGGAAATCTAAATTCCATCCCTCACCCTCTTCTAAGTTTGGACGGTCTTCTTTATAAACATATCTCTTTTTAGTTACAAGACCTAAAGCATTGCTCTTACCTCTTATCACTGCTTGACCTGCACCTTTTCTTGTTGATTCTTCTTCTAATGAATTTATGTTTTCAGTAAACACATAAGTTGCAGATGGATTTTCATCTGGTGTATTCTCTTTGTAATTCTTTGTTGCAACTGACACACCTTCTTTTGCTGTTTGTCCTTCTATAGTCTCACCTTCTTTTTTAACTTTAGATGGTGCTCCGCTCATTTTCTTCATATAGTAAGCATTAGCTCTAGAAGTTAAATATCCTTCTGCTAATTGTTGTGCCATCTCGTTAAATGTAACTCCAAACACATCTACAAAATTACTATCTGTTGCATTCTTCTTTTTAAATAAATCATGAGCTCTACCTACTGAAGATAATACTTGATCTAACAATGGAGCTGGTATAACACCTAAGAAAGTATTAGGCGCATATTGTAAACCATCTTTTACAATTAAATAATGAAGCAAATGAATTGCATCAGCTCTAGTATTTACATCTTGGTATAAATCTAAAAAGCTGTTTTGTATATCTACTAGTTGTCCATCAGATAGTTTAGTCCATGTATTCATTTCTGCTAAATTAATACCAGACTTATTAGTACCATTTTTAGTAGACTTATTAAATACAATCTTTTGAATAAAATAATTTTCTTTTCCTTGACCTTCTAAATAATTTCTTAATCTAATAACAATATCATTAATAGACATATTTTTTTGTGCAAACTCATCATATATAATACCATTATCTAATGAAGCTAGTAATTGAGATTGTCCACTTTGTTCTAAAGATCTGACATATGCTTTACCTGTTATGTAACTTAAAACATCTTTTTGAATTCTTGATATAGTTTTATCAGAAAGTTTTTTTGCATCTAAGTTATCTAATACCAATCCATATAACTTATTAAAAGCTTCTGTCTGAGTTATAAATACTGAAGGCAATAAATCTCTTACTTCTTTAAATATATCATAGTAGTCTGCATAAAAACTTTGACTTCCTCTAAATATTTTTCTAACATCAATAGGTATTTTTTTGTCTTTCTTGATTTGATCAGTTGAAAGCTCTATACCTAAATCAAAAATATCTTTGTCTTTTTTAGCTATAGCATTTATATCTCTACCTAAACCTGCAGTTAAAGTTACAAGGCTTTGCATTTTAAATGTATAATCAGATACATATAAAGCTTCTTGAAATAAATTTAAAACAGCTATCTCATTAGTAATATTTTGAATAGACTGCTCTTGTCTATCATTTCTAATTTGATCAATAAGCATCTTATCAGTAACAGCTGTAACTTGTGCATTCTTAGCAGCTTCTGCATTTACTCTTGCTAAATCTTCTATTCTAAAACCAATTAACTTCTTAACACCAGGATCAAATTCTTTTTCTTTATTTTCTGCTAGGAAGTAAGCTTCTTTAATAGAAGGATGATTAACTAACATAATAGCCGTTTTAATACCAACACCTAAACCAACTAAGTTAGTTACTACTGATAATGAACCTCTAGTCAATCCTAACTTTGCTGCAAGTCTTTCTTTAGCATTATCAGTCATTGCAGTAACTAAAGCAGATATAACAAACTGAGTTCTTAAACCATCTGTTTTTTGTTTACCTGTTTTTGGATCTATTTCATAATTAACACCAAAAGAGTTATAGTTATGACCATTTATATTAATTTCTACTATCTTTTCTCCTGAAGCATTTTTATTTCTAATCTGAATATTATTTTCTTTTAATAAATTAAGAACAGTGTTTGGTAATACAACTGCACCAATAGAATTAGCTCCAGCTTTATTGTTTGTCCAAGCTTTCAATTTACCTAGGCCATTATCAACTAATACACCCTCTTCTTTTACTTTTTCTGCTAATCCAGGTAACTCATTTTGTATAAAGTTCCAAGTTTCTAATAAAGGATCTAATACTGCTGGCTCTTCTGAAATAGAAAGATCTCTATTAAAGAGTGGTCCAGTCATTCCTTCATTACCTAATAAACTAAATCTTGCGTCAAGTATTACGTTATCTTGAGCTGCAGTATATGGCAATCTATCAAACTTATTTACATACTGTGCAAATTCTTCTAGGGTAACAGGTAAATCTACCATTCTTAACGTTCCTAAAAGCTCTCTATCAGTAATGATTGATTCCCTTTTATACAGTGGACTAAATTTCTCAGACTTTGTATTTACATGGTATCCTTTTTCTTTTGCAAAAGCAAGTTTTGATCTTAGTATATTTAATTCTTCAAGCTCATTAAAATCTCTAAATGTTTTATTAGATTCAGTTTTGTTTACATTATTTCTATTTGCTGACCAAGCTGCCCATTCTGCTTCTATCTCATCTGAGTTTTTAATGATCTCTACCTTTTCATCAACTTCATTTAATCTTTTACCCCTCTTAGACCACTTTTTATATGCTCTATTTAATGTGCTTCCTGACTTATCTATTTGTTTTCTTTGATATTCTAAATACTCTTCATATTGTTGAGCTTCATTTTCTGTTTTTCCGTATTCAACAAACTCACCATCTTTCATATAAAACTCTTTAACTTGCATATAAAGTTTATCAATATCAAAGTCAGCTCCAGATATTTCTATAAGTTCTTCTGGAAATACACCAACTGATCCATACTCAACTGGTAAAAAGTCTACAGCTTTTAAATTAACTGCAGAGTGTTTGTCTTGTGAAGGAATACGTGTACCAAATGCTTTAGCAATTACATCAGGTATAGGCTGTCCAGGTTTTAAGTTTTCAATTATCTCAGCAAAATGAGGAGGTATCATAAACTCAGAATATCTATTTCCTGTAGCATTACCATCTTTATCATACTCTAATACATTAGATCTTAAATCATCTATATAAATGTCTCCTACTTGTATACCAGTAAATTCTCTATTAGTACCAGGTGTAAAATCTGTAAACTTTATTTCAGGTGGATTGTTAAGATTGACCCAATCTTTAGTTCTTATAATATCCCATCTAATAGGTTGACCTGTTTCAGAGTCTAATTCAACAACTTTTTTTATAACCTTCATACCTTGATCAGATACTAAAGCTAAAGAATGACCTGGTTGTTTTTCAGATATAATACCTCTTGAGAAAAATGTCATAAATAACTCTTGAAACTTTTGAATAGTAATTGGGTTGTTTAAATCATACTTTGGTGACCCAGTTCTATCTGTTTCAAATATTTCTAAAAACTGTGACTTAGCTCCAGCAGCTTGCAAGCCATCCCTAGCATAATCTATAAACGCTTGTAAGTCAACAGAAACTTTATTAGCATCTATACTTCTTTGTAATTCATTTTGTGCATTAGCAAAAGTAAACATCAAATTTCTTTGATTTAAATACTTTTGTACAACTCTGTCCCCAACTGTCTTATTGTATAACCTTCTTACATCACCTACAGTCATTTTAACACCACCTAAACTAACTACAACGTTATCTGATTGTTCACTAGTTATTAGTGTTTTAATTTGTGTAGGGTCTACAATCTCTAATTTATTAGATGGTACAAACTGTTGCATTCTCATCCATCGTGCTTCTAAGCTAGTAACATTATTATCATTAATTGGATTTGTATTAAACATATCCACTGAGTCAATAACATTAGCTCTCATCATTTTAGATGCTGTTTCTGGAACTGCTATACCAATAGTTTCTTTTCCACGTGCTTCCATTGCCTCCAACTTAATTCTCATATTGTGAAGCTTTTCTCTGTTAGGCAATGCTTCTCCTGTCAATAGGTTTGTTGTTAAAGCTGGAGTTAAAACAAAAGCAGACATTTTAATAAATGTTTTACCATCTCCGTAAACAAGCTTTTTAGAATTTAATATTGCATTAAGATCTTTATAACCTTTAGTACCTATATCTACGTTTCCAAAAAATTCTTCTGCAGAAATCTCTTCACCATTCTCAACCTTATCTAATAGTCTTGCCTGAGCTGCATTTAAACTACCAAAACCAAACATCATATATCTAAATGCTTTAGTGGTCATATACATTTGAGCATCTGTCTTATCTCCTGTGCCCTCTGAAGTTTTCTTTTGATACTGTGGATCTCTAAATGTTACAGTACTTATTTTACTTACAGGGTGCATAACGCCATACTCAGGTGCAGATATAATAGATTCAGCACTTGGTCCAGCAGCATTTTGCATCTTAGCTCTTTTAATTTCATCTACAGCATCTTTTACTGTCATTGCAACATCTCCTAATAATATTTGATTAATAGACATTGTATTTAAATAGTCATTAAAGAACCATTGCATAAGGTTATGATCTGCTTCATTTGGTAATAAATTAAGAAGACTCATTGATTCTCTTAATTGTGGTGTATCTTTTTTGCCACTTGTTAATTGTAACTGACCAGTAATTTGTTTATCTATTTTTCCAATAGCTTTAATATCAGTTAAAATAACTTTAAATTCATCAAACTCTTGGTATAATCTTTCTTCTATAAGATTTCTTATATCTATACCATCTTTCTTTAATTCTGTTACAGCTACATCAAATGGTACACCTTGCCTTGCTGCTTTTTCTAATTCTGTTTTTGCAGTAGAGTCTGTGCTGTAAGATTGAACTTCACCACTTTCTTCCATTACAGTAACTTCATCAGTAGCTAATTCTATTTCTACTATGTTTTGTGAAATTTTATTTTTTAAAAACTCTTGTATTTTTTTTGTTCTAACATAAAAATTTTCATTACCAACTTTTACTTTATACTTAAGATCAATACTTTTTTCTGTAGATACATCAGATCCTAAATCTACTTTAAGATTATCCCATGTAAGATCTTGCATTCTTTGAACACCCCTATTAGTCATTAGGTATTCAATACCCTCTAATTCAATTACTACAGATTCTCCTGCCTTAATACCTAATTCAGCAGCATATGTACCTTCTCTAAATATTAATTTAGATCTACCATTAACAATATTATCTCTTTCTGCTTTACCTAAATAAGGAGCCTCTATCTGTCTTTTTCTTTGTATTGGTTTAATTCTCTTTACTATAAGCTCCCCTGTTTTAAACAGTTTTGCTGCTTTACTTTTAACAGGGTTGTCATCATTTATATCATCTATAGAATTAAAGTCATTGTAATTATCAATAATATCTTCAGTGTAGCCTTCTTCTTGATTAACTTCTCTTTTTATTCTATTGTATTCTGTTTCTACTTCATTTAATATATTGTCAATATAGGTGTCTCTAAGTTGAACTTTACCTTTAACTTTTTCAACAGCTCTAACTATAGGTAATGAAATAAAATCACCTGTATTTGATTCAGCAATAACTTTAATGTCTACTAGTGCAGAAGCAAAATCTTGTTCTATTTTTTTACCAAACTCATCCTCTGTTGTATAATTTGTTGTTTTTACTTTACCTGTCTTTGCATTGTAATCAACTAAATAAACATTTATAAGATTTGCAATAAATTCAGCAGGTGAACTTTCTCCAAATGACTTGCCTGGTCTATTGCTTAAATCCAAACCTTTACCTGTCTTCCAATCACCTTCTTCAGTAGTTTCAAGTTTTACTAATTTTGATCCAATTACTCTAGATATTCTTAACTTACCTTGAGAAGCAAGTGCCATAAACTTTGGATTATTTAATAAATAGTTTTTATCATAAAATCCTCCTGAATCTTTTAATGCAGATATAGCTTCTTCACTATTTAGTTCAGCAACTTTTTCTAAATGAAATGTAGGTTGTTGATGTGCATATATTAAATTACCTTTTGGATCAAGGAATACAGTGTTACCTACAGTTTCATCAAATATAGCATTACCTCTAGCAAACTTTTTAATTCTATTTTTAACATCACCTATTTCTGGATCTAAATTACCAGCATCATCTTCTGTTACATCATTATCAGAAACAGAATCATTTACATTTAAAAATAAGTTTGCACCATATTTACCATCAATAAAGTTATGTGATTCTACAGAATATATCATTTCCTGTATATCATCTGAAGTCATTGGTTCTGACTCAGAAAAAGTTTCTACAAACTTAGCTTGTGCATTTGTTGGATTTTCTATTGCAGACAAAATGCTAAACTTAACATAATTTGTTGATAGACTTATACCTAATGTATTTTCTAAATCTATTGCAATATTAATAGCACGTTTATCCAACACCTTATCTGATATTGATCCTTTAGCACCCATCATTAAGTTTTGCATTAATGTATCTAATACACCTAATGCAGTTTGTTTTACTTTAGGATCTTTAGATAATCTTTCAAACTTAGTTCCATAGTTAGATGCCCATCTATCTGTTTGTGTATGTGCATCATCTTTATGGTTTGCTGCATATAAATTAGTTACGCCAAGCTTAGGGTCATTTTCTGCAAATATATAATCTACTCTAAACTGTGTAAATCCTTTTATTATAGACTGTAAAAATAATTTATTTGAAGCATCATTTATATTATAATCTCTATTTAATAATTCTGCAGTACCTAAACTTAGACCTATTTCATCCATTATTCTATCAACAACTGCAGCAGTATTTTCATTTCTTAAAGCAAACATCTCCATCTTATACAATAATGCATATGGATCTTTTGTGTTCTTCATTGCCTTAAGTAATCCGTTATATGCTTCTGCATAGTCTACTGGTTGATCTATTTCATTACCAAATTGATCTTCAGTTTTTACTGTAGTAGTTGCAATAAACTTTCTAATTTCTGCACTTAATGATTTAAATCCACCTATTTGATTTACTTCAGAGTCCCACTGATCTGCAGCTTTTACTATACCATCTGCAGTAAAATCTACTTGTTCAAAATCTTCTAATTGATTCTCTACTTTTACATCAAATAATGTTAAATAATCTTCTACTGCTTTCTTAATATCATTAAAACCACCAGATAAGCCTTCAAAATAATCAGTAAGCTCATCTTCTATCTCCATAAAATCTTCTCTATCTAAATAAAGATTGTCTTCTCTTTCAGGATTATACATTTCTATATAGTCATCAATAGCTTCACGTAATAAAACATCAGGGTTATACTGACCTTCAAAGTTTTGTGACTCAGCAACTTCTTTTACTTTGTTTAAAAACATAGCACCTATAGTTGCTACAATAGTATTTTGTTCTTGTTGAGAAAAGTATTTATTTACATATACCTTTTTACCTTTTTCTTTTAACACTCCGTCAACTATAGCTGGTCTCCAAGCAATTACTGGATCACCTTTTTTAATTTTAAAAGCAACAGAGGATACAAATCCAGTTGTTGACTCTACCTCAGATAAATTAACTAAATCAGTAGTAAACCTGTTATTTGCAATAGTTGATGATTTGTACTTACCTGTATCTATATTATCAAATAAAATATTTAACTCATTAGGAGAATAATTTAAAAAGACACTTTTAATCCATTCAAGAATTCTAGTAAATATACTTTTAACTTCAGATGATGTATTTGTTTTACCTGGGTTTTTCTTAAACTCTTCAAACTTATCAGCTAAATACTCTTCAAACAAAGTATCTTCTAATTCTTGCTGACTCATCTTTTGATATAAAGGACTTTGCATTTGCAACTCTGCTAATGCTTGACGTAATGTTTTGCCTTCTTTCTTAAGCTCTGCTAATTTTTCTCTTCTTGCAATTCTTAAGTACTTTGTTATCTCTGCTTCAGATAACAACATTCTAAATACTGAGTGAAATGCCTCATGATATTTAAAAGGATTATTTTCACCTACATATATTTTACCAACTAGGTCTAAACCTCCTGCAATTTTAGATAACTCTATTGCAAAAGCTCCCGCAGTCATACCGTTATTCTTTAATCTTGCACCTAAAGCTTCAATATCTGCTATCTGAATAAATGCTGGTAAATTTTCTTTTGCCCATTCTATAAATCTATTAATGTTTTCTACATCATGTCCATCAAAGTTATCTAAGATTTTGTATCCTAATTTATTATTTTGTAGATCCTCAATCTCTTCTCTTAACTTTATAAGATCTTCATCTTCACGTTTTCTTTTTCTAAGTTCTTTATTTAACTCTGCACCTTTTAAACCATCTGCTTCTAACTCAACTCTTGTTCTTGCTACAAAATTTTTCTCTTCCTTTTTTAACTGTTCTTTCTTTTTATTAATTAATTCAATTATAGATTCATTATTAGCTTCTGCTTGATTACCATCTTCATTTTTAGAAGTTGCAGCATCTCTTGTAGATACATCACTTTCTTGAGTTAAGTCTAAATCTTGCTCTGCTAATGCATCTACAATCATTCTTTCTTGCTCTGTTAATTCTTCCTGTGCAAGTATTTTACTTTTTATATTTTTAACAATAGAATCAGGCACCTTTGCAAAATCTGTTTCTACTAACTCTTTAAATAATTCATCTGTTAATATAACTTCTTCTGGAGTTTGTTCATTCTCCATCATATCTTCAGACTCCATCCCTTTTGTACTAAACTTATTGTTAGTAATAGATTGTACATCTGCAGAATTAGTGTAGACAAACTGTGCTTGTAAATTATTTCTAATTTCAGGTTTAACTCTTGCTGACACAACTCCTGTAAGTGCCTCTGCAGTAATAGTCTTAGGTATATTGTTTACAAAACTATCAGCAGTAAACCCATCTAGCTTAACTATCTTGTGATCTTTATCTTTTGCTTTTCTTGATTTCTGATCTCCATTAAAATTACCAATTACAGTAGCTACAAAAAGATCTACTGAATTTACTTTCTCCATTATATCATCATTTAAAAATACAGTATATTCTACACCACTTAATCTATTAGTGTAGTTAACTGCAATTTTACCATATGGAGTTACATTAAAAGATAAATGCTCACCTGGCTTTAATGAAACATAAAATTTCTCATTAAAATCTGCATTAAACTGTTTATTAAATTGTAATGGATCAAAACCATCTGTATCAGGTTTTAGCTTGCCATCTTTAAAATTCTCAACTAAAGTTTTCTTTTGTTGATTTAATAAACCTTCCTCACCAAATAATACATCATTAACTTCTTCTTTCTCTAGCTGTTCTGATTTTAATTCTACAAAGGTTATAGTTCCATTAGGTAGTTTAATAGCTTGAACATATCTACCCATATCTAGTTGTGATACATCTGTAAGCTGTTTACCTTTTTTTGTTGTATTTCCTATTGCAGCATTAATTTCATTTAAATTATCTTGAAACTCTTGCTGTCCTGATTTTGTTGTTCTATCAATATCACTATCCCATCTTACCTGTGTATATGCTTTACCATCTCTATAAACAGTACGTATGTCAGCAATCATAATTTTGCCATTCATAGTACTATATTGCAAATCTTGCCAAGGTGTATCCATAGTTCCTTTATCAGGAAATGCTATATTACCTGCTGATATTGCAAACTTAATACTAGGAAAATCACTTAATTTAAATGTACCAGACTGATTACCTCCTAACTTAGCTTTTAAATCTCTATTAACTAGTTGTGCATAAGCATATCTTTTTCTAATCTTAGCTGCAGCTAATGGATCATTTTGTGTTATAAATAATCTTTCTGCTTGTTCTTGAGTTATTTGTGTACCATCTATTATACTACCATCAGTGTCTCTTAAGATAGTAACACCTAGACCTACTAATTTACCAACAGGTCTATTACCCACCATAACAGTTACTTCTAACTCATTAGCTCCAGCAGCCAATCCTGGATTAGCATCACGTCCTGGATTTACTCTATATGGTCTAAAGTTTCCTTCTGATATTTCTTTTTGTACAATATCATAGTCAGGATTTTTTTCTACAACTAAATTTAAATTTAACATTTCAAGAGGTGTTAAGTCTCTTAAAAAGTTTTGCCAGTTTTCTTGTACTTCAGCATCTGAAGTGTTAGCACCTTTTTTAAGGTACCCAAGTTTAGATCTTTCATCAACCTTTCTATTATCAAAAGGATAAAACTTAACTGGCTCATATGTAGTTATTCTTGTTAAATTATCTGCAGATAGATCTGCTTTATCAGGCAATGCTTTTTTCCATCCTTGCTCTTTCCAATTTTTTTCAGTTAAATATTGTCTTCCATCTTCACCTTTTTTAAGATTTTGTTTTGACACAGGTATTACCCATAGATTGCCATTATTCTTAATAGTGTTAGATGTACTTCTAACTACATATTTTTTGCCAGCACCATCTTCTACAATATCTCCTGTAGTTATTTCTAATCCACCAAAAGAAAATGTAGATTTTTTTGGCATATTGTTTTTAATAAACTTTGCAGCCTTTAATGCTTCTGCCTTACTTGGATATACCTTCTTTATATAGTTTCCATTTGGATCTAATCCTTTATATTTGTCTGCAGCATTTACATTATTATTATCTACTACTGTATAATATTTTTCTGTACTTCCATCATTAGGATTTGTTACTGTTGTCTCAATTACATTTATTCCTGTCTTTTTATCTGTACTTATTGGAGTTTCATTAGCTTGTAACTTATCCTCTTTAATACCTTCCTTTTGTGCTTTTGTTATAGATACATCAGAAATAGTAACATTATTCTTGGTTAGAATACCATTAGATCCTACAAGCAATGGATTTTTAGAATTACTATCTATCCATTGATCAAAAGTTTTTTCATCTTTTATTTCTTGTGACTGTGCCTCATACATCTTAGATAATTCATATCTAGATCTTAAAATACCTGCACCACCATTTTTACTTCTTAACCATTGTGGATATGTCATTAAAGAATCTTCACTACTAAGATTGTCTACTTTATATTGATCATACTTTTCTTTTAATATTTTTCTTGTATTCTCATCTTGATCTAAAAATGCTTGTAGTGCTGCAACTCTACCTGCTTGCTGTTCAGCTAACTTAGACATAGGATCATCATCATCTTGTTTAGGTGCAACAATATCTTTGCCAGAATCATCTGGTAACTGTTCTTCTAATTCAGTTCCTGATCTATCATCCTCCGCAGTCTCTGCTTCTGTTTGTGCTTGAGTTTGTCTATAAGTTTGTTGTAATCCCTCTATTATCTGCCATGATGTTGGATCACTTTGTGGTGTAATCTTACCCTCTTTATCATAAAAGTCTACAGGCATTGTACCTTCTTCTAGAAATAGTTTAACTTGATCAGGATCTGGATATATACCTTTATCTGCTAATGCTTTTATAAATTCAGTACGTTCTTTTTGGTCATAATACTTTTTAACTTTTAAATATAGATTAGTTTTTTTTCTGTATTCATTCCATGTTCCCTCCATAGTTAAAGCCATCCGTTCAGCTAATTGAACTAAATGATCAGGATTCATAAGAATCTCCATAGCTTTAAAATTATCTTGTGCTCTACCTTTTAAGTACCCTAAGTCTACAATCTTTTTTAATGAAGACATAAGCTTGGCAGGCATAACATAATCATCATTTTGTTCAGCTATAAATTTTAAATATGCTTCAAAAGCTGGTTTAAGCTTATTGATTTTTCTTTTATCAAAAGTGCCACCTTCTTTAATTATATTACCATCTTTATCTCTTACTACTAAACCACCTTTAGAAGTTTGATTTTCTGCTGCAGTAAATACGTCATAGTAATCTTGCAATAGTTTTAACTTCTTTTTCTTTTGTCCTATAAGTTTTTTCTCTTCTTTAGTGGTAGCTTTTACATTAACCTCTTGCTTTAATAAATCTATTTCTTTTATAAGACCACTATATGAAGTCAAAGCAGAAATATCTGCAGCACTTATACTTGCTAATACAGGATCAGAACTAAAGCTTTCCATAATCTCATTAGATCTTTTTAATGATGATTCAAATGTGTCTTTAGCAAACATCATCATCATCTTAGCCTGATCATACGCAATAGATCTAATTACTTCTTCATGATGTTTTCTTGTTCCTTTTTTATATTTTTTAGGATCAAATGGATTTACATAATTTTCATTAATCTCTTTGTATGCATTCTCCATTTCTTCTGCTTTATCAAGCATTGCTTGAGCTCTATTCCTTAATTTTTTAGGAGAACTATCAACACCGTTAAAAGCTTCTTTAATACCTTTATCATCAAGTTTAGTAAAAGATTGAATCATATCTTTAAACTCACCAATTTGTCCTGACTGCATAACAGTATATAAGTGACTAAAAATAGAATGATCTCTCTTATTTATAAACTCATGAATATTATCTGCATAAGAATCTCCTACCATACGTGAGTTTAATTCTTTTTGCAATAACATGTTTACCTTCTTAGGATCAAAATACTTTGCAGGATCAGCATATACTTCATTTAAAACCTCAACAGTTCTTTTGATAGTTTGTTCTTTTGCAGCTTTATATTGTGCATAAGCATCACTACCCATTTTTGCTCTATTAAACACATTAGGTAAAGTTTGAAACATGACTTTCTGTGGACCTTGAATTAATCCACCCATCATAAATCCAGACAAGAAAGTATGAACACCTTGACCAGTCATTTGAGATGCAATACCTTTTTTAACAGACTCCATTATTCTATCAGAGTCTTTCATATTTTCTACAGTTTTAAAATCTCCAAACATAGATTTCTTACCTGCATTATATGAGTCAACCATATCTGCTATTTGAACATCTGTTGCACCTGCAAGTGCTTGCTCATATAAACCTTTATAGTAATCTGAAACACCTTTAGCTGTTGCTTCTTGTGCTAATTCTTGGAAACCTTCTGCAAGGTTCATTGTTGAATATTTAATAGCACTAGCACCTAAGTGTTTCATACTACCCTTCATACCTGCTTTATACATTCTTCTAAATGTTTCACCAAATAGCCACTCCTCTCCTAAATCATAAAAACCTTCTTTTACACCTTTAGGACTTCTTCTTATTCTACCAGCAGCAGTATCTAAAGCATTGTCCAGAAATCTACCCATTCTCTTAAAACCTCTTAAAGCATGCCCTAGAACAAGTTTATTACTTAGAAAAATAATAGGTGCATTTATTAATGTAGTTCTTAAACCTGCAGCACGTGCAATACCTCCGTTCATTTCTAATTCTTCAGCAGAAGGCTCTGCACCATCTTTAGATTCTTTCATCATAGTATAAAGCTCATCTCTCATTTCAAGCTCTTCTATACCACCTTCCATTTTAGATTCTGAAAAAGCTAAGTTTGCAGTTCTAAAATCCATATAAAAACCACCAAACATCATTGTGGTTTTAGCCATATTAGTAAGATTCTCTCCTGCTTTAGCTGCTGTCTTTATTCTTTTAAATTGATGTAATGTTTCAGGCATAAAAAAGGAACCCAATCCCTTACCTAAACCATAAGCACCACTTCTTGCTACAGTAAAAAACTTCTTTGCGTTATCAATACTTTTTAATGTTTGCATTAAATTCTGTGCAGCATTTACATATGTCTTACCAGAAAATAATTTTCTTAATCTATTTAAGTTAGCTGCAGTTCTAGTTGCAGCCAAAGCATCTGATCCAGCATTTAAACCACCTTGTGCAGCTGCAGTTCCCCACAACACTAATTCTTCTAAAGCAATGCTAGAAATAATCCCCATTGTGTAGGCACTATTTAAAAACAAATCATTTGCAAAAGCTCTTATACCATCTCCACTAGATCTACCTATTCTAGATCCATCCATCATTGTTTCTGCACCAATCATGTCACCAGCAAATGTATCTCCAGTAAATATATCACCTATAGATCTCCAACCTGATGTAAAAGCTGGTCCAAAAGTAGCTGACCATTGCCCTCTTGTTCTTGTAAAGTTATCCCACTTACTAGACTGTGTATGATATAACTCTTCATTATTTGCAAAAGGGTGGAATCCTAAGTCAGCAAATCTAGGATGATGGTAGTATCTATCCATCTCAAACTTTTTCTGACCAAATATAAATGGATCTTGATAACCAGGTGTTTGATTGGGAAATAACTGATTAGTTACACCTTGAGTCTGTGCCATTAAATTTCTTCTACCATTTCTAGAATTTAAATCTACTCTTCCTGTACTTTCATTAAAAGGATTAAATCTTGTAGAAGCTGTTCCAGGAAATGGTGAATTCATATCACTAGAAGGCATAGGTAAAGAATACTTATCTATTTCAACAGCTGCTGCATCAATCATATCAATGAACGGTTGATTTATTTCAAGATTAGGCATACCTTCAGTTGCAAACTCTACTGCATCAGAAAATGTTTGAACATCAAAACCATCTACATCAGGAACTGCATCTTCAAAATTTATTTGAGGCAGCTGATCTGCTTTAGGCATTTGCATATTACCATTTTCTGCAAACATATTGCTATCAAATGAATTATTAGATATATTGCCTATACCTATTCCATTGTCTGTTACTTCTGTAGGTTCTATATTTACATCAACAGGAGGAGCAATGTCCTGCGGATTGATGTTTTCTTCTACATTTATGTTTACATCATCTGCCATTCTGTAGGGTTTTATTTTTGTGTATTTTTCCACTTACTCTGACTAGCAATATTTGATTTCATAATTTCATTCAAATATGCGTCAGTTGTTATTACTAACTGATCAAGCTGTGATTTATCTATTACCAATGGTTCTGCATACATAGGATCAGGAACTATTGCTTTTGCTTCTTCATTCCATCCATATAATTGCATTTCTCTAACATATTGACCATTTTGATTTTTATATATACTATAACTTCCACCGTTAACTATACTGCTTTCAAATTTATTATCTTGAGCAATAATCATATCTGTTGCTGATAATATTTGATTTACAGACTTGTATGGATTTACATCATACTCAGTAGGTACCGTAATAGTAATACCATTCTTTAAAAAACTTTCATATGAATCATTTGTATCATTACCTGAAAGACCAAAAAATGGTTTAAACTTATTACCAAAATCAGGACCAAATGTTACGTTATATCCAGCATGTTCATCTTCTGAATCTGGACCACCAACCTTTTCTACATAGCTAGTATTAATAACAGGCCTCTTAGTTCTATCATCATTCTTACCATACTTATAATGTGTTTCTCTAACAGCCATTTCCCAAATAGCTTTTGCTAATTCAGGGTTTAGTGTAGCATCCTTTGAGTCAGTCTCCTTTAAATCTTCTATAGTCATACTTCTATTATCACCTATAGAATATGTAACATCTTTAAATCCATCACCAGTAACACCAGCATAAATAGAATTTAACTGATCTAAAGATTGTTGATTTTTAATAGCATGATCATATGTAGATGTATATTGTTTAAATGCCATTTGTCCTGTACCAAAATATTCTTGACCTAACATAAATGCATCAATACTAAATCCTGGTAAATCACCATCACCCGCTCCCGTTCTAGCACTACCAAGTAATTTGTTAACAGAATTATACATTCCACCATCTCCCTTATCATCTACATCTTTATCATCATCATAAAATCTGTTAGCTCTTTTATTAGCTGCTTTTTCTTTAAATATCCATCTTCCTGTAGGTGGCCATGTTTCAAAATATACATCATCTGCTATCCATCTATAATGTTCTCTCATTAATGGATTTTGTTCAAACACATCTATACTATAACCCTCATCAGGATCATAGTCCATATTAAAGTAATGGCTATAGTTACTTCCATTTTTATAGTTTTTATTTAAATATGCTAGCATATCACCTCCAGGCACCATATTATCACCTTTAGCTGCAGTCATATAAAGATCATTGTATTGTTCTTTATTTAAAAATGTTGGAGATGTATCTGAATATCCTGCATACTTATCACTACTTCTGTAAGTATCATAATCACTAGATGGTATACCATCTTTTGTCATTGCCATTTCTCTTTCAGTTAGTATTATAAGTGGTGCACCACCATCTACAGCTTCTTTAATATCACCATCATCATATCTAACTTTATTCATTAATGCAGTGTAATGTTTATTTTTTTCTTCATTTGCTGCAATAAACATAGTTTCTGCTGAATAGTTTTGATTATATCCTGTCTGTAATCTAATTGCTGTTTCTGCATCTATACCTAATGAAGGTATATCCTTATAACTCTTGCTCCATTTTCTGTTGTAGTAACATTTTCAAATTTCTTTACCGCATCTTGATAAATTCTTTTAAACTCTGCACTATTTTCTGGCATTCTTAAATTCATAAAAGCAGTTTGCATGTTTTGTGTAACCTTGTTACCATTCTTATCTGTATAAGTTATCTCACCATTATTATACCAATCAGATCCAGAAAAACTTCCAGGTAAAGATATTATCATATCAGAGATCCAATTAACTTTATCTCCTTCAATATTCTCAGCCCATACATTCATTCTCTCTTCATTGTACTCTAATAAATTTGCTTCAGGATCATTACCAGTTACCTCACCACCTATATTACCTGGATCAACCGCACCTGGTCCACCAATACCACCACCGTAATTTTGTTCATTTGCTATAGCATCTAATTGTGCTTTTCTTTCAGCAAGTGCTAAATCATATTTTGCTTTAGCATGTATTTTATTCATGTCATATTGATGCTGCACCTGCTTAAGATGTAAATTATACTATGCTGATGTTCCATCTTTTTAAAAGGATTAGCCTCAAAAGTTTGACTTGCTCCTACCTGACTGTATGCAACAGCAGCTTGTGATAATAAAGGACCCATTACACTAGCCATATATTGACTATACGCTTTATTAAGCAAGTCATCCATATCACTAGTTGGTGCTTTTGCATTTTTAATTCTTTCTACAGTTAGATCTCTAGTCTTTTGTGCTAACTGTAATTCTATTCTATTCTTTAGATATACTTCTTCTTCAGGAGTTCCTGGTATAATATTATGTTGTTTTTTATATTCTTCCCAATTAAAAACTGCAGTTTCTTTATTTTTAACTTCAGTATCTAATTCAGCAACCTTTTCAATATCTTTGTTAGTTTGTGTACCTAGTATATTATCTGCCCAAGCTTTCTTTGCATTTTCTACACTACCATATTGTTGTATATTAGTTTCATCCTCTGAAAATTTTCTTGCTCTGTTTTTAGCCTGCACTCTGTAACCAGCAATAACTAAAGGATCTTTCATAACAGTTTCCTTTAAAAACTCTGCTGCAGGATTTTTATAAATTGGTATTTTATTGCCACTAGCATCTGTTTTATATTCTTCTCCATAAATAGGATTTCCGTTAGGATCTGTACCTGTTTGCTCACGTTCATAGCCTACTACTTGTCTAGTAAGAGCAGTACCATTTTTTGTTTTAATAATCCAATCTCCTTGCAATGTAGTTTGTTCTATCTCTAAACCACTTTCTTTTAACTTTTCAAAAGATCTTTCATAAAGATTTGGATTTTCTACATAATTAGGCATACCTTGAGATAAAGCTTGATTTGCATCACCAGATTTAAAATCTTGCATTTGATATTGTAAATCTTGTACACCATCTTGCCAATACCTATCTCTCATATTTTCATCAGGATTAGTCATTAAACTCTGTGCATACTGCATGTTTTTCTTATACTGTTTAGTAAAGGCCATATCCTTTAATAAACTTTTGTTTTCAAAAAACGGTTTAAATAAACCTTTAGCTACATCTACATTTTGCTGTAAAGAAAGATCTAATCCAGAAACTTGTTTTAATCCATTAGATAATTGATTTGCATATTGCTCTCTTTGTTGTATATTGTCTTCTCTAGACATATCTGCATAGACAACTTTACTATAAAGATCATTAAGACTTTTATAGTTAGTATCATACCTATCTTGTCTTACGGTTAAAACATCAGACAAAAACTTATAGTCTGGCTTAAAAACCTCCAACTTTGGTACGTAATCTTTTACTCCTTTTATATAAGTTGCCATATTACAAAGATAATAAATTTATATAGTTTGTCATATTATTCATAATACACTTTTTAAGTTTATTCTCCCCTTAGTGGTGAGAACCAGTTTCTTAATTCAGCTCCTTTCTTGAGCAAATTCTTTCTTCTTACCTCTTTTCCATATCTCTGTTGATTAGGATTTTGAGTATTATATCCTGTAGACATAATAGTATTTTGATTATTCTGTGCCCAAGTTGTAGTACCAGCTTTAGAATTATCAGGTGCAACATATGAAGGAATCTTGTCCCATTGATCTTCAGGTAAAATCTTCTTTAACCTGTTAACCGTTGTCTCATACTCATCTAAAGAATCTTTAGGATCTGTATAGTTAGGATCTGCATAGAATGACTTAGGATCTGTTATATTAATAAATCCACCACTCTTAGGATCAATATCAAACTGAGGATAAATACTATTTAAATTAGCTGTATTAGCTCTATTAGTATAAGCATTCTGCAATTGTTTTGTAATAGCTGCATTTGCTTCTCTTAGTGCATTATCATAATTTTGTTCTGTCAACTGAGTATTATCATATAATTGTTTTAATTCATTATTATTTAATACTTGTGTTTTATATTCTAATTCTGCATTCTTAACATTAGTTTGATTTGCTATTGTTACATTATCATTTTGAACTTTATTTACTGCATCTGCTATTTGTTTAGCAGCAACACCTTGAGCTTTAGCTTGAACAGCTGCTGCTCTTTGTGGTCCAGAAAAAGTAGAAGCTGTATTAGCTGCAATTACTGCTTGTTCACCTATAGCTGCTATTTCTCTTGTTGGATCTTTAAATACAGGATCAACTTGAATGTTCTGATATGTTGGAGCCCAAGGATAATATTTCTTTAAACTCATTTTAGCATCTAATGCATTTGCTATACCTAACTCATCTTGCAACCAAAAATCTGCTTTCTTTTCTTTTATGTCCTTTTTTGTTTCTGGTTTTTTAGTAATCTCTTTACTACACTCACAACCAGATGCAGGTGTTGTTACTTCACCAGTAGTTGCATCTTTTACTTCTGCTACATAAGGTGACCACACACCTCCAGCATCAGCACATAGTTTTTGTAATTCTTCTGCATTTGAACACGGAACACTTTCTACAGCAGGAGTAACATTCTTATCACCTTGTAACTGTCTATTAGTTGTATTCCCCCAGAAACCATCATCACCAGATATAGGTAAACCAAACATTTCTTGATCACTTACACCTGTTGCATAAAACTGCTGTCTATCATCTTCACCTAATTCTAAAACTTTACCACCAATATAACCAGCTTGCATATGACTAATCATGTCTTGATCCATAGGTTCAAAACCACCGTCTGTTATTGCTTGATTATATCTCCAGTTAGCATCTTTCTTTTCCGTTCCTTTTTTCCATTTCTGACCATCAATAGTAACACATCCAGTTTCACCTTCTCCACATGGTGTGTATTCATATAATCTATCCCAACCTGGATTACTTAACTCTTCTTGAGATATATTTTCATTCATATATCTATTCTGTTTTTGAAACTCTATATAGTTTTTTATAAACTCTTCTTTTGGTAAAACAGATTTATTGCTTTTTTCTCTATAAGCTTTATATTCATTATAGAATTGATCTTGATATTCTGTATCACCTTCAAAGTTTGTGATCCAATCTTGATTACCACTAGTAGTATATGTAGTTATTTCATCAGAACCTTCTGTATCAGTTCTCTGTTGATTAATATTATTCATTTGATTATTAATCTGTTGCTGTTGTGTCATAACAGGACCTCCATTCATTATCTCAGCATATAAAGCTCTTTGGTTAGGATCTTTACTTTTAGCTAATTTTTTAAGCTCTCTTTTACTATATGTATAGCCATTATATTCAATACCCTCTTTAGCTTGTGGTAAATCATATGCTCCACCATCAGCAAAAGCAAATTGTGATCCAACATAATATGGACTCTGTGTATCACTAAAGCTTAATGGTAAACCTCTAGCTGAAAATATTTGTTCTTCATTACCAGAATATATAGGATCAACACCCTCACTTCCAGGGAATCTTATATTACCAAATTGTTGATTTCTATTATTAGATGCCCTATCATTATCATTTTGTACATTATATACATTAGTAATATTTCCTACAGCATCATTATCTTTATCACCTTTAGTATTAACAGGAACAGGAGCGTCATCTCCATATATTTCTTTATATGCTGTACTATAATTTATATCTGGTTGATTTGGTGGAGAACCGCCTTGTTCAATATGTTCTTTCCACACCTCTACCATTTGCTCATTTACTTGATTAGCACCAAATGTTTGTATACCAGCACCTGCAGGGTCAAATCTATTAGCATTAGCATTCATTAAATTCATTGCAGCTAAGTCATATTCATTTATTGCATTTTTTAAATCTGCTTCATAATTTTCTAATATTTGACTTTGTCTTAAATGTAATGGTAAATTTTCATCACTTGCAGGACCTGCAGGTTTATTATTAGCTAATATATTTTGTACAACAGGACTTTCTTGATTAAAGTTTACATAACTACCTGGTATATGTACATAAGTATTATCAACAGCCATAGGTTCAGGTCTATACTGCATTGGATCAAACAATGGCATTTCAGTTCCGTCCTGTGCTTTTGGTTGACCACCTCTTCTTAAACCAGATAAACCATATGCAGCATCAACACCCTTTTGTTCAAGCCAACCCATTTCATCATATTGAATAGCATTATATATTGTATTACGCAACTCTTTACTTTTTATCCCAGCATTATCCATTATACCTTTTGCAGTATCAAGATCTAAACCTTTAAATACTTTTATATAATCCATTACACCTGCATCTTCATCTAATGTGTTAATTTTATTCATAACATCATTATATACTTCAAACATCTCCATTTTATTCTCATCACTGGACTTTATTAATTTTTTTCCAGGTACAGTGTCTCTAAATGCAGAAGGCAAATAACTTAACATATCCATTTCCTGAGTAAATCCTTTTGGATGATTACCTCCTTTACCTCCATCTATTACAACCTCATCTTTCATATATGGGCCATATACTGTTTCATCTTCTTCACCACCGTTTTGAAAATATGCTCCTCCGTATTTTTTTCTCCATTCTTCAGTATCACGGTCATATCTAATAGGTTTGTCATCTGGAAAAAAGAAATTTGATATAGGATTAAACAAATACTCTTTTGCATAAGGAGCTACAAAATTTCCAATTGGATTAAATGCACTTGCACTACGGAAACCAAGATCTAATAAATTTTTTAATACTCCAGATCTATTACCTATTTTATAATTTTTATATGCATCATTCAATGCATATGTTCTAGCAACACCAGCCATTACTGGACTTGCAGGAGCTGTCATTTCAGTAATACGCCTAGCTGGACTTGCAGTTTTTATATCTTCAAATCCTTCACCACCCTCTTGGTGTGTTGGCAAAATAAATTGTCCACCATATCTAGCCATTGGCATTGGAGCTTGTTGAGGTGCAGTCATACCCTGTGGGGCTTGAGACATCATTTGTTCTGTAGGTTGACCAGGAGCCATACCTTGTTCCATAGGACGCATACCCATTTGAGGAGTCATATTACTTCTTTCCGCCATCATCTGCTGTTGTTGCATTTGCTGCATTTGCTGCTCCTGAGCCTCTTTCATTAATAGTATCTCCATTCTTTGCTCTATAGGTAATTGCATTAGCATTTGTTGTTCTGCTTCTTGTGCATTTATACCTTGTATTTTTTGTGCATACTCTAAAGGGTTAATACCTTTTTCTTGTAAGTATGGGTATGAAGCTAATGGCACACCATCTTCAAATTCTTTTTTAGCTTCTTGTAAAAATGCTAATTGTGATAAAGATTTTTTATTTTTATTTAACATGTATTCAGCAGTGTCAGCAGTAATCTTATCTGTATGCTGATCATCAAGAAGACCAATAAATTTATTTAACTCATATTTTTTTGACACTTTTGCAGGAGTAAGTTTCTTTTTAGACTCAATACCCATTTCAGCTAACTCATATTTATTTAACTTCATTTTAGAAGTATCTGAATAAATAAATGACTGAGGAGGTAGATTTAATGGAGTTCCTCCACTATGATGTCTATTACCACCTATATTATATAGTTCAAAACTTCCATCATTATTCATGTCAGTTAGAACTGTTTCTCCTTTTTCTGCTTCTAAATTAGCCTGTTCTCTTGGTACTGCGGGTAGTGAGAATGCTATACGTTTAGATACATCATTTAAATTATCAGAACTATTTTCATAGCTAGGTAGTGGTGGTACAGTTACTAAACCAAAATTAGTTTGATCACCTGTTGATGTCCCGCCATCACTCATATTTTTAACTATCCTGCCGTTAACAACAGAATAGCCTTTAGGTAATTTTTTAATATTTACTTTCATAATTATATAATTTCTAAGTCTGCACCAGCAGCAATTAATTCTTTATACATGTTTGCATCTATCTCAGCTGTATCACCTTCATTAAAGAAAGAGCCACCTTTTTTCATTTGTACATTAGGCTCATATAAAAAACGTGATATTTCAGTACCATACTTTCCTTGCCTTGATACAACTTTATCATCTGCTCTAAATATTCCAGAGTTTACATCATAATCCCCTTTACTACCAGAAACCATATCAGTAGTAGCAAACATATTATCTGCAAGATATGCTGTTTGCATTTGTTTTTTTCTTTTAGCTTCTTCTCTCATTTCAAGAAGCCTGTTTAAAGGTTTAGCTATCCTAACTGCACCTGCACCTATTTTTCCAAATGTTTGTCCTGCTTTACTATCTAGCAATCTATTTTTAGCATTCCAAGCTTTATCTAATAGTGATGGATTGTTTCCTTTGTTATCTTTATTTAACTTATCTTTAGTTAAATCTCTTTTTATTTCTTCTTCTTCTTGCTCTTTTTCATAGTCAGCATACTCAGCCATTTTAAACTTAGGATCATCAGGATTTGAAAAATCATCTTCAAAGCCTAATTCAGTAGCTTCATTATATCTATCAAGATTTTCTTGTGTTCCTTCATACTTTGGTGCATTGTCTACAATTTCTTGCATGTTAGCATTTGTTTCTTCTACAGACTGGTTTAGCTCATCTGCAGTAGGAATAATATTACCATCACTTGTGACTCTATTATCAGAAGAAGCAACTTTGTAATCTATCTCGTCCATAGATCTTTGTAATTCAGGAGGGGTACTAAAATCAACTTCTGGAACATTTAAAGGATTAGTGTCAACTTGGAACATATTTAAAGAAGGATTTTCCATCCTTTTATTCATATCTGCAGTAAAAGCATTAAAACTATCCATTGATCTATTCATAGCTTGTTTGCTTGCATATATAGATGCATTCATATCTAACTGACTTGGATTATCTTGTGGAGTTTCTTGCCCTTGAACATTTAAGCCATCATACACTTCACTTGATCCGTCTTCAAATAATAATGGATCTACTTGATTAGTTAATGAATTATAACCACCTGGCGTAAATGTTATACCTGTTCCAGTACCTCCTTGTGCTTTAGGTAAGTCTCCTCCTCCTTTTCTAATAGGTATTCCAAATCCTGCACGGTAATTCATTCCTTGACCAGGAATATAACCTGCAGAAAAATTAAAGTTATTTATATTAGCATATCCTCCTATCTCAGGTTTGCCCCCTTCCATTAATGGATGTTTATAATAAGCTCCTAAACCATACTGTGCTGGATCTTTATCTAAACCTGATCTAAATGCTAAATATGGATTTTTAGGTTTATATTCACCTTTTAAACCTAAAGTAGCAACAGCATTTGCATATGCTTTATTATTAATATCACCTGTACCTGATTGTATATTTTCTGGTGACAACATTGTTCTTCCTCCTATGTTTGCACCAATATAACCTGCTAAACCTTCTTGTGCACCTCTAAATCTACCAGAACCACGTTGTGGGTTAAATGAATATCCTGCATTAAGTTGAGCATCACCTGTATAGTTATCATCCATTTTTCCAACACCCATTCCCACACCAACTTCAAAATCATGTTCAGCATCATAATATCTGTTTGAACAACCAGAAAAAAGTCTTCTCCCAGTTAAAGACCATACAGGTACATTACAAGCAAAAGCTTTCATGTTAGCTGTCATAACTTCTTTTCCATCTTGTGCAACCTCTTCTTCTATTTCCTCAACAGGTGCAGGAGATTCTTCTACGTCTACACTTTGAGGAGTATACTCTTCTTCAACAGTTGATGCAGTAGACATATCCTCATTGTCATCTGATGTAACTGATGCCATTTGTTCACTGCCGCCTGTAGGTGAAGCACTTATTGTATCATCATAAGCCCATCCTTTAGCATCATAAGCATTTCTTCTTTCATCACTACCTATTGCCATGCTAGACATATCTATATTATCAGGATCTAATTTTGGAGTTGTTCCTGAGTCAGCTGTAACTTCAACTTCTGGTAATGTACCTCCGTCTATAGGAGTCTCTTCAGATTTTGAAAAAAGTGGTGTTTCATATTGTCTAGACTTATTAAACTTACCTTCCCCTTGTACTTCATCTGAAACAAAGTCTCCTTTCTTATATAAACTTGCTGTCTGTCCAGTAGCCTGTACAGTATCTGCAACACTATCTCCTACTTTACCAATATCTGTTACAGCATTAACATATTTATTAGCTATCTTGCTAGGACTTTTTGCATACTTAACAGTTGTTTTTATAGCATCATCACCCACCGCTTTTGCAATATTTGCTACACCTTTAACACCTTTAGTTGCTGTAGCTATTTGACCTACACCAGGTATCATAGCTGTAGCATTAAGAGCAGCATTTGCTAAATGTTTATCTCTACCTTCAGTATCTCCTGTGTATCCTGCATAAGCTGCTCTACCTCCAGATATAGCAGTATTGGCTGCATCAGCAACAATACCAATACCTGGTATCATACCTGCTACAGACAATGCACCTTGTCCATAGTCTAATAACTTACCCCATTGTGCTTTAGGTAGTGGTGTGTAACCATAAAAGGGTCCGCCCATATAATAAACAGGTCCCCCATATTTTTCTGATTCTACCTCTAGATAATCAGGCATTCCATTACCATTTGCATCTACTTGACCATCACTTAATGTATTAGTTGTTTCATCAATTTCAGGTTCAATAGGTCCTGTGTTAGGAAGTACATAAGGTGTTGGAAATGTATTAACATTAGACATACCTTCTGTATCACTTGGTGTGAGATAATTTTCTGCTGTGTTATATTTATTCATCTTGTCAAGACTCCAACCAATATGAGTTGCGTCATCACCCATAACACCACTTTGCTCTATAAGATCTCCTTGCTTAGGCCCGTCTTTAAAATTAAGATACCCTGTACGTCTATATAGATCATCATCATAATCTTCTACTACACCATATTTATCTGGATTTCTTTCAGCCCTATCATCTAAAAATTTTTGCATATAATACTCAGTCTTCTGCTCTTCATCCATAAGAACATTACCTGCTCTCTTTCCTTTAGCTAATGCTTCAGGGTTTATATACATATCCTGATCAGTAGTATTTTTTATACTATACTTTTGATAATCTTCTTTACTTCCAGGATCATAATAATTTTCAGATTTAAAATCTTTTACAGTAGTATCTATAGCTTTTACTAAATCAAGAATACTAGTATCACCAATAGCAGAAAGTGGATCTCCAGATTCAGGAGCCCAATCCTTTATAAACTTTTGGTTAGCTTGATTTAATTGTATATTTTCATCTTCAGTAATACTATCATCTACAATGTTTTTATCATCATCTGTAGTAGTATCATTAGTTGTTTCATTATCAGTTGTTTCATTATTTTCATTTGATTGAAACTTCTTTTCAAATTCTTCTTCACTTTCACTTTCTGTTCTTGTAGTATATTCTTTACCATTCCAAGTAAAAGTTTTTAAACCAGCATCTCTTGCTTGTCTAAATGCTTCGTCAAATGTTAAATCTGTTGAAGCATCTTTATTACCACCACTGCTATCTCCACTTTCTTCATCAGAAGTATTTACTATCTCATATTCATTATTTTGATTTAAAACAGCAGAACCACCAGGCCAGTAAGCTACACCATTTTGCATTACTGCATTATCAGGCACACCATCACCATCAGAATCTACACTAAAATCTAAACCTTCAAAATCAATACCATCTTGAGCTACAGGTAAATTTTGCCATTCTCCTCCTACCAAATAAACTCTAGAATTTTGTCCACCATATCTAGCTATATACATACCGTCAGCTAAAGCGGCCTTATTTCTAGGATCTATTTGCTCTCCTCTAATGTTATAATAGTTTGCTCTTTGTCTTTGCATTTGTCACAGTTTACAATAATAATATACTAAATATTAGGCACATTAGCTAATAATACTATAGCTATCATTGTTGATTAATACGTTTTATTATGTCAAGCGGATGCATATCATTATCTTTAGAATCATTATAATAGATTCTATTTAATTTTTCAAACATCTTTTTTGCTTTGTTACTTTGTTTTGTTCCTTTGTAAGATCCTGATATATAGTCTTCATAAAATCTTTGTTGAGCCTTTGTATCAAAGACTTCACCTCCACCTTTGAAAAAAGGATTTAAATTAGCAGTTTGTATATAATTACCTATACTATTAGTAGCTTTTCTCCAATTTTCTAAAGGAGACTTTGTAAGCAGTTCCATTGCTACTTGTTTAAAGTCTTGATTTTCTTTTTTGAAATCTCCTTTAACAATGACTTCTGGATCAACACCATCTAAATCTGTTTCTTGTAAATTAGCAAATCTCATATACTTACTAACTTTACCTGGATAATAATCAGCTTTATTCCAAAGCTTTGGTGCAAAATTAAATATATCAAAATCACTACTCTTTCTATATTTTTGTACATCTAAATATCTAGTTGCACCATTTCCTGTTAAATACCCATCATACTCTTCTGGAAACTTATAACTTCCATCTTCTTGTTCTTGTCCTTTAATAGCAAGTCTATTAGTTTGAGTTAATCTTTTATTTAATAAAATAATTGTAGCTTGAGCAGCTGTTGCAGGATCTGCTAAGTCTTGATTACTTTCTATACCTATTTTATTTAACATACCTTTTTCTGTAGCATCTAATTGATTCCAAACAATTTGTGTTGGTCCAACGCTATTACCTTCTCCTGTTATACCAGGATAGTTCCACTCAGCAGTTGTATCAGGGCCAGTTTTAAGTCCAAGATCAATACCAATTTTACCTAAAACTTTATTTGCTCCTGCAACACCATACTTAGCTAAATTTTCTCCAGATGTATTCATATCACCCAGTCTACTTTCAGCTCCATAAATACCAAAAGCTAATAAAGCTAGATCATTATATCTATCTCCATTTATACCAAACTTTTTCATTAAGTCTTGTTTGTTTTTTGCTAGTGCATCTACATAAGGAACAGTGTTAGTGTTAAACTCCATATTCTCATTTTCAACACTACCATCAAATGTATCTGAATTACCAATAGCTCCTTTATCAATAACAAAATTTATTGGTTTATAATCTAATGTATTTTTAGAAATATTAATACCTTGACCTTTTCTTTCTGTACCTTCTTCATCTTCATAAGTTAAAGCATCTTCTCTTTCATCTTCTGATGCTCTAAAATTTATTTGACCATTTTCATATAAAAACTTATTTTCTTCTGGATTATCAGATAAAATAAAAACTTTAGTCCCACTCTTAACATCTGGGTTTTCATAAAGATCAATCATTGCAGAGCATGTGCCATTTATACAACCATTTGTAATTCTATTACTCTCATTATTATCTTCATCACCAGCATAAGCTCCTCTATCATATAATCTATCTACTCTATTTTCACCTGCAATATTTGATACAACATGAATAGCTGTAGAAACATTATCATTATTATCATTATTTAAAACAAATGATGGAGTTGGTCTTCCTTTTCCTGAATCATCATAGCCTCCACTATCTGGATTAGCAAAATCAATTGTATATACACCAGCACCAGTTGTTTTATTACCCCAATTCCAATTAACTTTACTTTTGTATCCTGGCTTTAAAGTTGTACCATCTGACTCAAATGCATCAGCATCATCTACTGTATTTCCATCAGCATCAAAATATTGTCTTGCTGTAACTGTTTGTGCATCACCTGTGTTTTTACCAGTTAGTATAGGATAACTTTTTGCTGGCTCTGAATCTCCTGGATAATATAAATGCATTCTACCAACTTTTTCATCAACTATTAAATAAGGTTGTCCTGTTGATTTATTAACTTTAAGTTTAGTTCCTGAATTAATTTTATTAGCATCAGTAATATTATTGTCTTGCATTAATCTATTAATTGGAACATTGTACTTTGCTGATATTGCAGACAATGTTTCTCCTTGTTTTATTTCATGACCAATATCAGAGTAATTACTATGTTTATCATTCATAGCATTAACTATAACATCAGCTTGATTCATTTTGTTAATGTCTCTAATTTTGTTTCTCTTGCCTCCAATACTTTTATATGTACCATCATCTGTTTGACCCCAATCAACCCAAGTTTGTTGTACACTAAATGCATTAGGATCTGGAGCACCTTGACCAGAATAAACTGAACCAGATATAGCATTTTCTTCTTCTAAAATTTCTTGTTCAGTTGGATTTGTAGGCACCATAGTAGCACTATTTGTTTCAGGCATCTTAAGTTTTTGACCAGGTTTTATTGTATATTTTGGATCATTAATATCATTAAGTTTAGCTATATCTCTCCAATTTACACCAAACTTACTGCCTATTGCACTTAAGTTGTCTCCTTTCTGTACAGTAACAAAATTTTCTTCGTTAGGTTCTGTAGATGTAGGTTGTGCTGCAGATGATAGTTTTATGTTTGCTCCTATTTTTACAAATGCTGGATTAGCTTTATAATCAGGATTTAATTCTAATAACTCTGCTAAAGACATATCATTATTATTAGCTATAGCAGACATACTATCTCCCTTTTGAACTGTGTATGATCCGCCATTAGCAAACTCAGGTTTTATTAATTTTAACTTAACTAACTCTTGATATGCTAAAGGTGAAACAATTCCTCCATCTTCATACAACTTCATTTGTTGTTTTAACCTTTTTAATTTTTTACTAAACTCTCCTCCAGATTTTTTAAGCAATGCTGCATCAAATAATTTTATATATTCATCTGGAGTTTTATTTGTTTGTTTTTTATCATTACCATAAAGATTAGGAAATACCTCAGATAGTGTTTTGCCATCTCTTAATACATTGCCTATATACTCTCTAGTACCTTGTCTACCTAACATGTTTGATAGTGCTGCTATTTGTGTAGGACTTAGTTTAAGATCTAGTTGATCTTTATATTCATTATATATATCTATACCATTATCTTTTAAACCAGGTATGTCTACTAATTCACCATTAAATCTTTGTTTAAATAATTTTTTTTGATATTCAGTATCTGCAATAAACTCATCTCTAGTACCATCATAATCAATCTCACTAAATCTTTGACCATAAAATCCAGAAGCAGATGACTCAGGATTTTTCATAAGTTGACCATTTAAGCTTTCTATATGCCTAATACCTTTTTCAACATCTTCAAAATTAATTTCAGAACCATCTTGTTCTTTGATTAAATCATCTAATTCTTTTTCTAAATCTCTATCAGGTGATATAGTTCTCCATGTATTTACATCTTTAAGATATTTTGGTAGTTCACTATATAATACATTATTTTTTACAGCTTCTTTTATTCTTTCAGCTACAGCAGATCCTTTATCCCAATGTTTATTAATCAATTCAGGATTTTTAAAATATGCCTCATACTCTTCTACCTGACCAGATTCTTCCCAACGGTTTCCTGCATATTTTTTATCAATTGGTCTCCAATATGATCCTCCTTTATTAGGACCTTCTGTGTATACAAATAAATAACCACTATGCCCATCATCATTATCAGACATAGTTATAGGAGGTTGATTAAAATCAAAATAACCTCTATATCCAAAAGCATCTATTTCAGGAGATTTTCCTTGTGCTTGTATAGGTGTCCAAACTTCCATACCATCTTGTGCCATCATTGCATTTGGATCTTCACCTATATTATCCATATTATATTGATCTTTTGGTGTAACAGCATTCTGACCTGCATCTGAAAAAGTATTTAACATTTCAAATATTTTAGTATCAGGATATATATCTCTTAACTGATATAAAGCATTATACCCAGGCTTATCATTTTGTTCATCTGCTCTGTTTAATAATTCCTCAAATTGTTCTTCATTTATTGGTTCATTAAATACATCATATATACCAAGTTCATGAGCTTTCATTCTTATTGCATTTAACCTAGCTCTTACTTCAGTTGGCTTACTCACATAATCAATCCATTCTTGTGACTCTTCTTTTTTGTTTTGTATTTTACTTTTCCAATTATCATACATTGATTTATTACTAAAAATATCAGCAACAGTTTCACCATATTCTTCATCAATCCACCAACTATCTTTTACTTCATCCCATTCTTTATCTCCCCATTTTTCTTGCATACTATCCCAATGCTTTATACTTTGTATATACCCTTGATTTGAATCATCATAAGTATTAGTTTCAGTGTGGGTAAATGGTACGCTTAAGTCATTTGATACAGGAGGTATTAATCTTTTACCATTATACGTATATCCTGGTAAGAACATAGGGTTTAAAAAAGAAAGAAATGGAGTTAAACTAAATCCTGATTTGTAAATGTTATAAACTTGATTTGCAGGATTTATAGCAAGTGTAGGTCTATCACTTGAATGGCTATATTCATGAACAGCTGTTTGATCACTTCTATTTTTATTTAAACTTACTTGTCCTGTATAAGTAAATGAAGTTCCTGCATTCTTATTAGGATTAGAATTAAAAGCGTCATATGTTGTCCATGTAGTATCTAAATTAAATAACCTCATGTTCTTTACATAATTAAAATCATCTGGAGATTGATTTGATAATCTAATTTCTCTATTAAGCATTTTATCATGCATTGGAGAATTTGTCCAATCATACATAAATTGTATTGATTTTATTGCTTCATCTTCATCACCTACACGTGTTACATCACCACCATTTTCCCAATCAGGAAGCCAATCCCATATATTAGAAGCTATATTCTTAGTGCCTTCCCATACGTCAGAAGCTGCATCTTTTGTATCTTCCCATGTTTCAGATACCCCATCACTAAAACCTGTAACTTTATCTACGCCTTCCCAAAATCCTACTGCTTTACCTGTATTTTTAATTATATCATTTCTTTTTCTAATAGCATCCATTACTAATTTTGGATCAGTAATTCCAAGTCTATCGTAATCATCAGGATTCATATTTAATGCTTTGCAAATTCCATCAGCACAATTACTATTTATAAAATCATAGTCACTTTCTTTACCACCAAATGCTGTTGGTATATATGAATTAGTAAATGGAACATCTGTTGTTTCTCCTGGTGTAAATGTTTGTGCTACTTTTAAAAACTGATCTAACTCAGCTTGATCTAATTCTAAAATAGAAGTTCTTACATTAGGATTTGATCCTTTATATTTAACTGGTTGATTGCCAGTATCATACCATCTATTTATATAGGGTATCATCCCATTATAATCATCTAAGTAATTTCCTTCTGCATCAACTAGTGCAGCTTCAATATGCCCAGGAGGCATACTTCTATATCCATATGGATAGTTTATTACTTTTAATCTTGGTAATGATCCTCCGTCTTCCATTTTAAAATCTTCTGGTTGTTCTAACTCTTTTTGTTTTCTATAATCAACAGTTATTTCACCTCCTGCAGCTATATTCTCAGAAGCAACTACATACCTATTATTTCCTATTAATCTACTTATTGCATTAGGTGTAGTAGAATGATTATAAAATTTTCCTATATCAGAAACAACTTCTCCATTTGAATGACTTAGTCCAATAAAATCTCCTGCCTTTATATTTTTATTTGCTATAAGGCCTTTTCCATCTATTTCTGATTCTCCTATTTTATATAACTTGTTCATTATCTAACTGACATATTTAATTTAGTATTTGCTAATTTTAATAACATTTTTCTATTACCAGATATATTTTTTCTTAATACTACTTTATTCCAATAATGTCTAAACTTTTTACGTTCAAACTGTGGTTTAAAATAATTTAAATTTGCTTGATTTAAATCTCTAACATATCCATTTAATTGAGTTATAAATGGTGCTAAGTTTGAGTTAGTATTAAATTCACCTCTATCATTTGTAATATCCCAGAACATATTAAATCTATATTTTTGTTCCTCCTTACTATATAATATCTCAATATCATTACCTGATATAATAGGATATTGAGTTATAAGAGGTACATTATTTTTAGGATCTAAAGTTAAACTTAATAATCCAGATATTTGCTCTGTATTATATATAATTGCATTGTCAAAATTCCAATCTAAATCATGGAATCTATCACCACAATCATTATCTAATCCTCCTTTATATATATAAGACTCTAATTGATATTCAACACTTCTAACTGTATTTACAGTTTGTCCTAAAGATTCTACCCATTCAATTTCCCATGGATAATCTTTTTCATAAAAGTTTGCAAATAAATCACATCTTTTATTATGTTTCCAAATTGTACCTTTATCAGTGCTACCAGGAATACAACATTCATAATTATAGTTGCAAATTAATGGATTTGGATTTACATAATCAGGATCACCACCAGTAAAATTAGGATCATATGCAAGTAAAACATCAGGACAATCACCAGTTGTTGTAGTTGGTATATTAGGATTTGGTAAATTTATTGGGTTACATTCACATTCTATTTTTCTACATATACCAGATTTACCTTCTGATGTACATGGAGGATCTAATTGATATGGTGGTGCTGTTCCATCAGAATCTCTACTTACTCTAACATATCCAGGAGGACATGAACATACTGGGGGTAGTGCACATAATCCACTAGCTAATTGATTTGCAAGTGCTTGATGTGTTACATTATTAAATGCAGCAAAACAATTTGCATTAGTTTGACCATTAATAGCATTACCAGCTAAACACGCAGAATTAGTTATCCAATTATTATTAGTAGGTTGTGAATCTGTAGCAAAAACAGAAAATGATTCTACATTCATAGATGCATCAGGAACATCACCCTGAGCTAAAGTCATATTTCCTGCTGAACTATAATTACCCTGTTGACCTCTTTGCCATAAGAAATTAGTCATATTAAAAGTTAAAGTATTACATACATTACTAATTGAATCACCTACAACAATTAAAACTCTTCTAAAATTAGATTGACCTTGTCTACTACCTAAAAAGTTTCCAGATGCAGCACTGTTAGGTATTATGTAATCTAAATTACTTATACCAGCTTGTATAGCAGAATTGTAATTAGTACCAGATGTCCAAGCTAAAGCAGCTGCAGCAGCGTTTATAGCTGGAATACTTGTTGTTAATGGTTGATCTTGAGTTGTAAAATTAGGACCACCCCAACCACATATACCTATTTGCACTTCACCTGCTGCCATTTCAGCTGATAATGCATTAGCAAAAGTATTTATAAATGTTATAAAATCTCCACTAATATCAGTACCGTTATCTGTAACAGAAGTAGATTTATCAACGGCTATTGCAATATCCTTTAAACATGGTGTAGTATCTATTTGTACATCAACTTCTTCTTCAAATATGTTTACATCAGCTGGAAAATCTCCTTCTAGTGTTTGACAACAAGTTTGCGTTGATGGATTCCAAGTAAAACCTGGAGGGCAGTAAGGTTGTTCATTATCATCTAATGGTAATGTTTTTGTTGTCAAGAAATGATGATGACTTGGTATTGTTAACTCTGGATGCCAATCATGAAATGAAATCCATGCTTTTGATTTAGGATCATAACTTACTGTCCATGATACATCTTCAAAATAATTTTCATCTTGTAATTGTATTTCGTATGTTGCATCTATATAAGTAACATCAGTAAATTCTTGACATAGGCATAGTGGTTGTGGTGCAGTTGGATTTATTAAAGTACATCCTGGAGGACATTGCCACTCGGGTGGAATTGTACATAATTGTTCAATAAATGTATTTGCAATATCTGCTGCACCCTGTGGTGTTAATGGTCCCCATAGTGCACAACCTGGAGAAGCTGTTGCTACTGTATAATCTTGTACACACTGAGTAATAGCTGCCGCATTAGCTGCATTACCATCTAACCATATATGCCACACTTCTAAATCACCTCTCCAATTAGGATTTGTATCATCACTATATTCAGGATTAGGAAAAATATTAGTATCAAGGTATCTTAAGAAAGTATCATTAGGAGTACCACCACTACCAATACCTAAACAATCAGTGGTACCTGCAGCATTACCTAATACACCTGCTGTACTTGCAGTTACATTAACCATAGGAGGTGTTGATGGAGCAACAGGTTGAGTTCCATTACCACTTACTATACTTGCTAAAACACCAGCACCAGTAGGAAATCCACCACTGTTTGGACTACTCCATTGGTTTCCTGCAGGTGAATTTTGATAACCATCGTTTACTAAAAATATTTTTTTAGGTATTCCCGTTCTTGAGCCAACTCCAAATAATGTTTCCATTCCCCACCAAAATCCCATAGACGGATTAGTGGAAAAGGAAGCAGCTG
>Ga0098042_1000023_pt1 | contig 46935 bp, 57 predicted proteins | sample 9_EtaG_FD_75066 | JGI IMG/M metagenome (GOLD analysis project Ga0098042, IMG submission 75066) | Marine viral communities from the Subarctic Pacific Ocean - 9_ETSP_OMZ_AT15188 metaG | ecosystem: Environmental > Aquatic > Marine > Oceanic | place: Pacific Ocean | collected 2015-01-10
CTGTAGTTTTCCACCCATCACTAGAATAATCTTTTACTGCTACCTCATCAACCCATTTACCTATCTTTTTACCGTCTTTTGTAGTCCACATTTGAAATTGTTTTATAGGAAAACCTACAAGATCACCTAACTCCTCAATCTGTGCTAGGTTTAGTTTTACAAAGTCTAGATTATGTGCTCTAGACATATCCATAATAGATGTAGTCTTTCCAATACCAGACTCACCTACAACCTCCACTGCTACAGGTTTTTTACCTTGTGATTGCAATGCACGGTTGTTTGTAATAATATGATCTACAAAATTTTGCAGCTCATCAATGTTTAAATTTACTTGGTTCATAATTATATTGTTTAATTGATTAATTTAATTGAATTTTAATTCCAGTCAACTCATTGTTGATTCTAGAATGTGAGCTATGCACCCACAATGCGTTTTTTGGACAATTGTCCGGGTTAGGAGCTTCACCATCAGTAAGACATATAAAAGCAGAGTATTTGTTTTTAGAGTTATTATAATGATCTGTAACAGGCTGAAAGCATGTACCACCTCTACCTTTTATTTCCCAATTCTTTTTAGGATTAAACTCTTCTATACTAGTAAGCTGTGTATCAAACTGTGCAACTGTTATTTTATTACCAGTTTTATGCATGTGTACTAACTCATTCATAAATTCTACTAGTTCTTTGCTGCTAACAGATCCTGAAGTATCAACACCTACAAGCACATGATTTCTATGCTTTATCTTAAGACCTGGGTTACCTGAGTATCTCTTATTATATTTTCTACGCAACTTTTTAGTATAGATTGTAGATGCGTTACTAATAAACCTTTTAAGATACTGTTTCCAATTGAATTTAGAAGGTTCTACCTTAAATAGTCTCTCGATAATCTCTGCTAGCTCTCCGGGTATTGTACCGTGCTTCTTTTGTATCTCTTCTGCAGTAGTTTTCATCTGGTGCTCGTATTGCTTTTGCACTAGCTTCTTTGCTGCTTCAGGCAACTCTGTAACTTCTTCCCAATGCTTGTGACAATATTGACTATCGCCATCCATTTGATCTAATATACCCTGCAATGCATCACAGCTACTGTTACCACTGCAATCCATAGTTTTTTCTAGCAATTTATAATACTCACCGGTACCAGCTTTCTTTGGCAGTTTAAGTTCTTTAAACGTATCCAAAGTTAATCCGCCAGCTGGCAACATGTTACGATCTATATACTGATTAATCTCTATATCCGCAGCTATGTTAAATAACTTTTTATTAGGATATTTATCTGCCAAGATAAGGTGACCGAAAGCTATATGTAATAGCTCATGTTTTAGCAAACCTTGTTGATGTGGCTCACTAAGGTCTGCAAAGAAATCCGGGTTAATAACTAATCGCATTCCTATGCCGTGTTTTCCTACACCTGCGGTAGCACATTGCTTACTGAATTCTTTTTGTAATCCAATAAGAAAGATACCGTAGAAAGGCTCTGTAAATATCAGTGTCTTAGATATTCTAGAGAGTTGATCTTGTATTGTTCTCATGTTTAATTGATTTAAAATATATACCTAATTGTATTCCAAGGTATAATTTGGTTATGTAATTGTCTAAATTGTTTTATATACTTACCTTTTAGGCTAAGTTTATATCTTATATTTTCACCACCATATTGTGATCTTTTAAGCTCTTGCTTGTCTAGCACCCATAAATCTACTTCTGTTTTAGGATGTCTTTCTAAATTTACAGTATGCTTTTTAAAATTATGTGTGAGAAATATAACTTCTGATAATACTTGGTCCTTGTATTGTACATAATCATTTACCATATTGAATAGATCCGCATAATCTTCTAGCCATCCATCATATACTATAACAGGACTAAAATTTATATGCACATCATAACCAGCATCTATAAATGCATCAATAGCTTTTATCCTATTAATAATTTTAGATGTGTGTGGTTCATGTAAATCTGATTTATGCTGAGGCATAAGACTAAATCTTATACGCATTTTACCTTGCGGGTCAAATGATGTAAGATTAGGATTAACATATTTAGTAGCAAAACTACCCATAGCAACAGGATGATCTCGAAAGAATTCAAATATCTTTTCCCATTGATGGTGTTTTGCATGCAAAGCAAAGTCTTCGTTACAGCTTATGTCATATGTTGTATACTCTGCGTGTGTCTGATTAGGTTTATCTACAGGTGTAAAGTATGCATGGTTATTTATAGCTGTAAGTATATCTCCTGTGTTAGTTGCTATAGTAAGACCTTTATCTTTATGTCTTTTCATATAGCAATAAGAACAGTTATACAAACAACCGTAACCAAAGCTTGGACTAATAAAATCTGTAGATCTACCTGAAGGCCTAATAAGCATAGACTTTCTAGTGACCTTATCTATCATAAACCTTCATCTCTTTCTCCATCTGCCATCATTTCAGCCCATGCTTCTTTTCTAGCAGCTTCATACTCATAATCTTCTATAGGTTCACAATGTTCTTTGCATTCAAAACAGATGCCAATATCTTCATCCATTTTTGCTCCGCAACAATCACTAAGCATTTCATATCCGTAACCATCATCTATAGGGTTACTTAATTTCCATTGATCGTAATTCATAATTTTTGTTTAATTGATTAATAAAAAGAAAAAGAGGAGGAGATGTAATCGCCCCAAAGTATAACCGCCATTAATAATTTAAATTAATTACTAACCTCCTCTTTATCTTATAATTGTTTAATAAGTTCTACTGTTTCATCTACTTGTTTTTTATTTCTAGGCATAAATAATACATAGTGATGATTATTATCTTTAAGATGTTTTTTAAATAGTTTCCATCTTAAAGGAAAAGACTCGTTTGCATAGCCTTTTGTTTCGATAATAAATTTACCGTTTGGATCTACAAAATCAGGTGTATATGTAATAGGTCTAATTTTACTACCTTTATTATATAACTTTTTTTGTGTCCCCTCATAACAAGCTAAAGGATATACCATAGCAGGAAATATTGTAAATGTATTTTCTTCGTATTCTACTAAAATTTCTGATTGCTCTAATTGCTTATAGCAGTACAATTCAAGATTAGATTTAAATTCTTTTCCATCATATATACTTTTTTTGGCATTTTTAACTTTAGTTCTACCCTTCCTTTTAACATACTTTCTTTTCTTCATAATTCATTACATTAGTTTGTAAATATCCTTCTAGTCCTCTATTTTTATTCCATATGTATGCTTGTCCGCATCTTAGTGTTCCCACATATCCTTGTGTTTTATGCCAAGTATCATTAGCACATATACTAGGTATAAATCTAACTTTAGTACCCATATACTCATTAAGCATTTCTTTATGCTTATGTCCACAGTGCACCTCTCTAACTTTACATCTACTCCACATATCAGGCTGCTCAGTGGCAATTAATAGCGGAAGCTCTTGAGGTTTTTCTTTATCACCGTGTGTAAACATAATCATATTTATACCATACTCATAATATTTACGTGACTCTAAACTATTGTCTATACTTACATTTTTATTGTTATGATATAAAGCGTCTAACACCTCTCCAACGTAAAACATACGTTCAAAGTCATGGTTACCTTGTACAACTAATACATCCACAGGTGCGAACTGTGATAAATAATCAATTGCTTTTGTAACTAAATGCCAATAACCTCTAAAAGATTGCCGCCAACGCATACTATCTTGTTGAGGTGTACCTTTAGTTGTAGCTCTACTCATACCTTCTGAGTTAAGTCCGTCATTACCTACAGGTAAAAGAAATCGTTCAATTTCTAAACCATCTGCTTTTCTATGTAAATCTTGAATTGCTTGTATGTAATGCCTTTCTAATGCTTCTGGGCCTTCATCTGTTATCTTACCATAATGTATATCTGGTAAAGATATTTCATAACAAATAGGATCTTTAGGTTTTTTGTACTTAAGCTTTGGTACTTTAGTTGATCTTGTTTTTATATATTTAAGTAACTCTTCTTTAACCTGCGGCTGTTCATGCCATTGGTTATGTGTTACTATACTATACCTTTGTTCTCCATTAAAGTTTTGCCAAAACTTAACAGACTTTACGTCTGCCATTGTTAATCCATTGTCTAGTAAATGTTTTTGAAAAGCTTGACTTGTAGTAAGTTCATGACCATTATCATTATTCATTCTTTCTTGTATCCATTCTTCAGATGTTACAAGCTTTTTACAATCTTTAATAATAGCTATATCTACTTCCCATTTGTCTGCTAACCATTGTGCTCCTTTTTTTAAAAATCCTTTACGTGTTCTAAACTTCTCAATAATTTCATCTCGTGTCATTTTAATATGTTTTTAAGTTCGTTAAAATTGCCTACCTTAAATATTAAATCTGATGGATCTTTGACTTCATACTCTTGAGGTATACAAATATTATTAAAACCATATAAATCACATATCTTTTTAGCCATGCTTTGACCAGGGTTATTTACATTGTTAAAATCATTATCATATAAAATTTCTATTGTATTGAATCGTTGTTTTAGCTCACTTATTAATTTTTCATCAGGTATTTGCATTTCACTTTGCATAGCAATCGAATGATAGCCTGCAGCGTATAAACACATAATATCTTTGAGGGAAGAAGTAATGATAAGCCTCTCACCTTTATTCGGGAGTTGGTTATAGCCTTGAACATCTGTCTTTTTTGTATTGCTTAACCACTTATTTTTTTCTTCGTAAGGAGAATAGATTTTATATCGATTTTTAAACTTAAATACATAAGTAATTGATTTACAAGTAAATCTGTTGTTGTTCACCCAGTAGTGACTTATTGGTTCAACTGCAAAAGTATTAAGTATTTTCTTACTTACCAAATATTTTCGCCAAAAGTTCGCGTCATCCTTATTCCAAGGCCTTGCTCGTTTTTGGATTATTGTTGGTTTTTCTATATATTTAGGCTGAGGTCTTGTACTACCAAGATACCCCATAGTAAATAATCTTTCTTCTTTTTTAGAGCTTAAATTTAAATTAAAATCACAATCGATAATTTTTAAAGCGTCTATAAAAGAAACCGCATACTTAAATTGAACATAACTAAAACAGTTAAATGTGTGGTCAGGATAACCAAAATCTTTATATAACAGGTTACCACTCCACAATACTATAGAAGCAGATGGTGTTTCATCTTTTCTTAATTCGCTACAAAACTTTTTATTTAAAGTTTTAAAACTAGAACAATAATATGCAAAAATGTCATACTCAGTAATTTTACTAAGTATGACATCTGTATGCAAATGATCTTCACTGCTTCTAGAATTAATCATTAGAAAGGAAGATCTTGTTTAGCTGGGGCTTCTGCAGTAGTAGTTTCTCCAGTCCAATCTTCATCTTCATTGATTGTGTCAGGAGTAACTAGTGCAGCAGTGGATACATGTGTTCCCCACTTTAAGTCAGCGTTAAAATCAGCATTAAATGAACCATAGTCATCATTAAGTGCTTTAATAAATAAATCATCACGTTGAGGTTTTACTCTACCAAAGTATTTAGTATATACTTGCTGATATTTATCATCTTTTACACCAATAAGAACTCTTACCTCATTGCTTGAAAGTGTGTGAACTAAAGCTTTAAGTTCATTTATATTACCATTAGCTATTGCAGATACTGTTTCAAAATATACATTATCACCAGCAGCTACGTTAGCCCAAGCTTTAACAAAATTAATAAGAGTTTCCTCACCTGTGTAAGCTTTTCTTTGTCCTTCTGCTTTCCACCAGTCATATGTTGGTTCATCTTCTGACCACGTAGACTGACCAATATTATTCATCCATTGGTGTTTACCTGATTGAGACACTCTGTGTTTATTTTGCATTAATATTTCTAATTTAAAGTTACCGTCTGAATTAGCCAGCCAAAATACAACTTTATTATATTCTTCACCACTAAATTCTACTTTATAATTAGGTTCTTGTTTAACATTAATATCCATGTCGTGTAATTCCCTCATTGTTGGGTTTACAGCCATAACTTTTACATTAGTTAAACCTGAGTAGGTTTTGATTCCACCTACAACTTCTTCTGTACTTGCATTACTTTGTATTGCCATTTTTATTATTTTTAATTATTAATTGGTTTATAACTCGAACGTATCATCGTCCATTTCTATTTCATCTTCATCATTAGCTTCCATAGCTTCTCTTAATGTTTCACCATTTTCATTTACATGGGTATCTAAAGCTTCATTAAGAGTATCTTGATCTTCTTGATCTAACTCTACCTCTTCTCCATGTTTATTTTTAGCTGTCCATTCTGCAGCTTCTTTAATAGTTTCTTCTGGAGTTTGGGTATGCGGTCCAAGCAAATCTACAATAGACTGTTCAGCTTTTGTAATTTCATCTCTGGCTTCTTTAGCTGAATCTATAGCTTCGTCTATAGCATCATGTAAAGTTATTTGATTAGGATCTACTTCTTCTACTTCATCTGGTGTTACATCATCTACAAAACTAAAAGATAGCGCTTTCTTTCTACTAGGTCTTCTACCTTTAAGAAACGGATGTTTAAACATCTCATCTACTTCCCACGGTTTAATACTATACTTTACAGCCATTTCTGATTTACTAATACCGTCTTTAAGATCTTGATCAATCATTGAGACAGTAATTTTAGCAGGAGTTTCACCTGGCTCTACGTGCTTTTTCATTTCAATCATTTTTTTACGTTTAATTAATCTATATATATTTCTGACCAATTCATAGGCATGGTCTTACCCTTTAAGTGTGCACAACGTGAACCAGCAGTTATATCATCAAGAGAATTAAAACTAACCATAGTTTGTTCTTCTTCTCTATAAATATAACCAACAGCATCAGCATTAGCGCAGGTTATTTGCTTGATTTTGCCAGTTAAGTCAAGGTCCTTTACAGCAACCTCTTTACCTTTCTTTTCAAGCATTTTGTCCTTTAAGTGACCAACTAAGATAACATGATCTGCTAACAGGTTTAGTCTGTCTATCCATTTTTTGTATGCCATTCGTAAATACAAATAGCCTGCGCCATTAGGCAGTGATAGTATTGACATTCCTGGGTTTTTAGTCTCAAAGTTTTTACCCATAGGAGTTTTCATATAAATTTTCTTGCCTTCGTCTTCACACCATTCTTCTAGTTTAGATATAGTGTCGATAGCAACATATTTATATGGTTTCCCTTGTTTAATTATTTCTCTACCTGCATCAGCTAGTTCTTTTAAATTATTTACTTTAATCTTTAAAGCATCAATCATGTCTGAACCATCTTCTAGGTCAATTATTAAACAGTTGTCCAATTGTGATAATATTGTAGTCTTACCAATCTTTGGAGGACCATATATTATCATGTTTTTAGGCGATTTACGGCTAGCCTTTACCTTTGTTTTTGGTAGTTCCATTATTTTTATTTTTTTCTAATTCTTTTGTATATGCTTTCCAAAATGTTAACTCTTTAGTTAAATAGTTATTTCTTTCAATACCTACTAACCATCCTAACACAAAGAAAAATCCACATGCTAATAATTCTATTAATAAACTTGCACTATTCATACCACACTTTATATACTTTTACACCATTAGCTGTGGTACAAGCGAGTTCTTTTCGTTTTACTATCTTTTCTTTTAGTTTGCTTTTGTCCATGTATTTTGGATTCTTGCTGTTTAGCTTTCTCTTTTTTGTCATATTCCTCTAAGTTTTTAATTAATTCTTTATTATTATGCGCATAGACTGTAATCCAATATGCATATACTGCTAAGAAAAGTACTATTAAAATTATAATTATAATATCTATCATTTTTTTATTCTTTTATTAATATCCTTTTCTATTTGCGATGCTGCATATAAACCAGTAACTACACCGGCTATATATATAGCTATAGCTGCTACTATTTCCATTCTTTTTGTTTTAAGTTATATTTTTCTATTATTTGACTTCTCTTTTTTTCTAGTTTAGATTTAGATGCTGTTGGATTAGCAAACATATCTTCTCTAGTTAAATTGTGCACATTATATACTTTTGCACCTATTTTGTCAATTGTTCTTGTTAAATTTCTTACTATTTCTATTGCTCTTTTTTTCATAATTTAAGTTCTTTCATTAATTGTAAATGTTGACATATCTGCCTCAAATGGGATCATACCTAGTAAACCGTCACGATTCTTTTCTACATGAACAGCTAACAGTCCTATAGGATCCTCATTGCAGTATGATTCTGTTATACCATACAAATCATATGGCCGTTGTAACATCATAACAACATGTGCATCTTGACCGATACTGTCACCACCAAACAAATCTGTTAGTAGCGGCTGATACTGTGCCTTTGCACGGTGTTCTTGTTCAATGTTACGGTTAAGCTGAGATAGAAGTATATTTATAACTCCCATTTTAGCTTGCATCCACATACATCCTTTAGATAATTCATTTAGTCTTTGTAGTTCTGACTCTGCTTTACCTACAACAAGACGTGAGTGGTCAAAGATATTTATAATCCTAGCATCAGGATTTCTGTTAGTTATTTCTACATTAGCGTCTTTAATATACTCTATATTTCTAGGTATATTATTAAAATAAATAGGATACTTTTTATATTTAGATACTTCATTCTTATATAATTCGTAGTCTTCTTCACTTAACCGCTGTTCTACAGACAATAAATCTAACACTTGTTTTTTAACATCTTTAGAGCCTGCACGTAGTATTTGTTGATGGCCAGGCATCTCAAAACTCCAGTATAATACTACAACTTTTTCTTTAAGCTCATGATCTAACAGGTCAAATATCATTTGATTACTAAATGCTGATTTACCTACACCAGGTCTACCAGCAATTACATACATTTTACCAGGTTGTAATCCACCTAATAAATTTTTATTTAGTCTTGCCCATTTAGTAGGGAAGACAGGTCGTTTACCTAGCATACCAGTCCTAACCTCATTAATAGAAGTTGTTACAGACTGTTCTATGCTTTTAAATCCTCTGCTCTTATAAAGATCTTGTGATTCTTGGTTTAAGGGGGTCTTTTTGTATTGCATTTTCGTCTAAGTTTTCATACTTTTCCCAAGTATGGTTATTAATCCAGGTTTCTAAGTTTTGTAAGTACTCAAGATTATTTCTTTCAATTAGTAGTTGTTTATCCAAACATTTCATAATATATTTATGCTTGTATAGTTTATTATCTACAATTTTTTTGTACCTATTTTTGGCTTTTTTATTAGCCATAGCATCTGGATCCTTCGCATGCAATACCCTAACGCCACGTGTAGACGAATTGACCTTCATAGGATATTTACTGATTAACTCAGCAAACATAGAATCAAAGTCAGAAACAAAAAGATCGATGAACTCTTGTCTAATCACATGATTATCAGGAGTTTCACCGAGCTTTATGTATCCTTGCTTTTGCAATTCGTCTAAATTTGGCTTTAAATTAAGATTGTTTAAATAGTTAAATCCTTTTCGATAGATTATAAATAAATACGTGAAATCATCAGCACTCATATTTGTTTGTGTCAATATTTCAAAGTCTATATTTATCTTCATATCAAAAATTCTTTTATAATTAAACGGAACATGGGTACAAATATACAAATCTTTTTCATAATACAAAACTTTTATTTAGTTATTTTTTATATCCAATTTACGTTATCCAAATTCTTTGTAGAATTCTTTAGCCATTTCTCCTCCTGACTATCTTTAACATAAAGTATTATTATATCACCAGTTTTACCTTCTTTAAACCTTACAAGCCTACCTACACGTTGTATCATAGGTAAAGCTTTACTAGTAATACCACACATTATACCCATATTTGCATCTGGGACATCTAAACCTTGATTTAAAGCTTTTGTTGAGCATAATACTTTGATTGTATCATTTTTAAATGCATCTAATATTAACTCTCTTTGCTTTTTAGTTTTACCTGAGTGGTATGACATAGCTAATGGTGACACTGACTCTGCTAACTGATCTGTAAAATCGTTTGCTCCACTGAATGCAAGTATTTTTTTGTCTAAGTTATTTATAACTAATTCTTTAAACATTTTTACTTTATTTTCAGCAAAATCTATAATAGCCTTACGCTCTCTAATAGATTGATAAAACTGAGCAGCAGCTCTTTTGTCTTCTGGTGTAGCATCTGGTGTACTCATAATATATTTAGCTCTACTAAATGCATCAAATTGTCCTAATACATATTTAGATCTAATAAACTGATTATTAATAGCTTTGTATGCAGCTCTTTCATCAGTTGTTAATTCTACAGGTATACATTGTATTTTATAAGGAGATACTAAACCAAGCTTAACACATTGATCTAGTGTAACTTTGTATACTGTAGGTGCTAGCTTACTTAAATAGTTAGCATATTCTTGCTCTTCAGGTACTGTAGCAGTCATGCATAATAATTTATCGTAAGTATTATTATCAAAGAATTTTTTATACTCTTTACTTAAGCCTAAATGTATTTCATCACATACTACAATACTATAATGCTCATTTTGCAATTTATATGCACTCTGATAACATAGTACTTCAACGTTGTCTAAGCAATGGCCTAAATCCCATTTATAAAATTCTTCACGAAATTGATCTTGTAGTTGTATAGTAGGAACAAGTATTAATGCCTTGGTTCCTGTTTTTAATGCGTAATCTATTGCAAGTATACCACATCTAGACTTACCAAAACCAGTACCTGCTATAATTGAGCCTTTAAATCCAGAGTTAGCCCAACAGTTAAGTGCTTTTCTTTGTTGTACGTCTTTTATTTTGTTCATGTCTAATATTTCTTTCATTTTCTAAGTGTTTTAAAAGTTGTTTAGGTTTTACTACATCGTGCCAATATTGTTTATAGTATGCTTTTCTATCTCTAGTCATAGGTATTATAGATCCATGTCGTTTGGCTTTAAGCCAACTAAATCCATTGTATTTTAAGAACTCTTTATATTCATCAGTGTGTTCTTCTACCTCACCACTATATTTAAACCAATCATCCATATCTATTTGATTAGCTTTGACTCTCTCTTTCCAGTCACGATAGTCTTTGCATTCTTGCACAAATGCTTCTATTAGTTTTTTATCCATATTATTATTATTTTTCCCAACAATTACTTACTGATACTTCTGCTTTTAATAACCTATTTGTTACTATTTCATTTGCAGCCATTTCCATTAGTATTTTCATATCTCCTGTCCATGTCTCTAGATAGTCATTTCTACATATAGTATCTATCTGATCATGTACAGTCATTACTAGTTTTACAGGAGCATCGTGTTCTTTAATATAATCTCTCATACTAATTAAAGCACGCTTAGTCATATCAGCACTAGCTCCTTGTATAGGTGTATTTTTAGATGCACGTTCAATTGTACCTAATTGCATACTAGCTGACTTGTTGTCCCATATTTTAGGATACCAGCTAGTAAACCATCTCCTCCTATTATAAGGAGGAAATGTTTTAATATACCCATATTTTTTACCAAAGTTACCTAGTTTATCTAAGAACCCTTTGATCGATGGGAACGCTTGGAAATACTTTTCGATGAGCTCTTTAGCTCCCTCCACACTGATATTAAGAGTATCAGAAAGCTTATGAGGGCCCATGCCATAAGCAAGACCGAAATTAATGGTTTTGACATTAGTTCTAAGTTTTTTATGTTGTTTACAATTACATTTTAATTTTTTAGTCATATATACACAATCTTCTTCAGCAGCATTTAACCATTCATCACCATACACCAACTCAGCACATGTAGAGTGTAAGTCCTGTCCTTCTTCTAAGGCTTTCAACCATACGGGATCCTTAGATCCAAAGGCAATTACATTTAACTCTTGGCTTGAGTAATCAGCACTTACAAAGCTCCATCCTATCGGTGCAGTAAAACAGTTTCTAAATCTATTATCAGCAGGAATCTGCTGCATGTTAGGTTTGGATGAGCTAACTCTACCTGTGTCAAGTATTTGGTGAAAATTGGTGTGTATTCTATTATCTCCTGCTAAATTATCAAAGAATTTATGACCATATGATGTACATAATTTCATAGCTTCTTTATATTTTACATATGTATCTATAATTTCGTAACTAAATCTATGTTTATACATTGCTTTACCGTTAACATTATCTAAATCAGGCACAAGACATTGAAATACCTCAAGTACTTGTTTAGGTGATGTCCATTTAACATTTACTTTTCTTAATTCTTCAATTGGTGTAAACATATCAGCTTGTACATATTTAGCTACAAACTTTTGTAATTTATGATTTTCTATTAATATTTCATCTAAGTTTAATTGTAGTGCTGTTGCTTCATTGTTGTTTATTTCGTCAAGTGTCTTCCATTGCTCAGTATCTAAATCTAAACCATTACATTCTATATCTGCAAATGATAATACTACTTCATTCTCTAAATCTACAACGTTATTTAGTTTATATTTATCTATTAATGGTAACTGATGTTCACGTATACCTACAAGATATTCTACATCTTTAGCACCATAAACTATTTGATCAGCTTTAAATGGATGACCTTCTAGATTAATAAATTGGTTTCTTACCTCTTTATTTATTTCTACATTTAAATACTTTTTACAAACATCTTTGAGTCCATACTTCATTCCATCCTTACCACAATTTAATACTCTCTCAGTAAGAAAGGTGTCATAGACACACTCAAGTTTTATATTTGATGTTGTTTTTATAAACTTATAATCAAACTTGGCGTTATGAAGTATTTTTATTATATTTTTAGACTCTAAGATGTGTCGTATAGGTTCTAATGATATAAATCTAGTGTCAATTATAAATTGGTTTTCTTCATCACCTATCTGAAACATAATCATTTTCTTACATGTAAAATCAAATCCTTCTGTTTCTGTGTCAACACCTAACACTTTTTTTGTTTCACAATATCTTGCAACATCTTCTATGTTACATTGTGCAAATTCTGTTTTAGGTATAAGTGTTTTTATACCAACTGTATAAATCATATTAAAATCCTTTGGTTATTAAATCTTCGTACTCGTTCTGTAATTCTGCTTGTTTAATCAGATGATTATCATAGTGATCCATTAAATATGTGTCTACATAATTACACACATGTTTACCCAAAATTGTATCACATTTTTCACCACCAAATATAAAACTTTCTTTATTATTTTCGTGTGCTTTTATGTATAAATCTTTAAATTCTTGATAAGTATTATCACTTACCATTTGTGCTATCCAGCTCATGTATGACATAATTTTATATTTTAAATTAATAAATAAAATATCAAAGGGAGATATTCTCTCCCCTTGATATTATAGATAATTTACAGTCCTATTTCATTTGACTGTAACTCACCAACCATTTCATTTGATGTCGTTAATTCAACTTGACTCTCTTTTACATCTATAGAGTCAGCTTCTAATCTTGTGTGTTTAACTTCTTGGTCACCTTTTATACCAACAACAATTACATTACTAAAGATATACTCACCATTGTGTAGCATGTGAGGTCCATTTTTACCACGTCTTTTAGCAGCAGTCTCATAGTTTTGCTCTTGCCATGGTGTTGGTTCAGTTGTTTCTTTAATTGCTAGTCTAACATTAAATCCATTTAATGTAGGATTTAATATATTTAAGTCTAACATTGTGCCTTTAGGGCCATCATACCAGTTTTCATTCATTTCTGAAAAGTCTACTCCATAATCCTCAGTTGCAGCTTGTCTGTCAGTTATTAACCATGATCTTCTAGCTTTATTTGAGAATGAGTCATCGTAGCGATTAGAATATGCTAATAAACTCATTTGTTCGTTTTCTGGTCTAATTACTTCTGCAAATTGTAGTGATATTTTATCATTTGCTACAACTCTTGCGTCTACTAATAGACATTCTCCATTCTTTAATGTTTCTACTGTTCCTGTGTTTGTTTTCATAATTTATTTAATGTTTAATTGATTATTTGATAGTTTCATAAAGGTATACTATCAACCTTGTTAATTAATTTTTATTTCTATACTTATAAATGGTAATAATATTATAAATAGTTTATCCACCCAAGCTACACCAATTCCTATTCCTAGGAATGGTGTAAATTCAATGTTAAACCTTTTCATACTATTGTGTGTATTTCTTCAGAATATGCAAGATCATATGATATGTCTGATATTCTTGTGTTAACTAGATCTAATGACAACTCAAGTAATTGTCCCCTAACTTTACGTTTGTTTGTTTTGATTTCTTTAGTAATAATGTGTTGTAGTTTAATTAGTTCGTCTAAATCATTTCTTCTAATGTCTACTGTTACTCCTTTTAATTTGATTTTCATAATGTTTGTTGTTTTAAATGTTTATAATTAATTAGTTTATTTGTCGTAATAAATGTTTAATTATTTAGTTAGTTGATTCTAACTCTTTTATCTTTTGTTTTAACTCAATGATCTGAAGTTTAAACTGAACATTATCTGAGGTTAGTCTGTCAACATCTTGTAGTGCTCTCATTAGTTCTAAGTTTTTAGATCGAATCTTTTGTTCTTCAGTATAGTTTATACTGTTAATTGGTAAATGTCTTAAATCTTTTTCGTGTTCTTTCATGATTGTTTGTGTTTAGTTAATATTTAGGTAAATGAACAGTTTGAATACATGTTCAGGTATTAATTGTTTTAATCTCTTGGAAAGACTTTAACTGTTAATTCTTTTCCTCCTTTTGGTAAAGGTTGAGAATGATAAACATGATAAGGACCTTGTCCAACATATCCTTTTAGTTTCTCAGTGTATTGTTTTAACTCATCTAGTTTCTCAGATGTTATTAGTTTCTGATTGTTTATGTCAAATGGAAACATATTATAACATGTGTTAATGAGTTGTAATAAATCTTCTATTGTGTCTAAATGAAATCCAACATGATCAAAGTCAGTTGGTCCTTCTGTGTCAAATGATGTAAATTGTTTTTCTTTTGTCATTGTTTTATCTAATTGATATTTAAGTGTTAGTGTTATATTATGTTATGTGATTAAATCTATTGATTGTCAAATTGTGGGAAAATGTGGTGAATGTGACGTGATTGTCACACTCACACACAAAGTTCACAACAAGTATTATGAATGTCTCGAAAGTTTTGTTTCAAAGACATAACAATAAAAAAATACAACCCCTAATCTCTAGGAGTTGTATTCATTTTGACAATAGTTCCCTTGTTCATGAGTTTCTCATACTTATCTTTATTAGATTTTAAAATAAGTCTAGTATCAAACTGAGTTACATGTAGTTCGTTGTCTACCTCTACCTCAGAATCCATGAAGGTTACGATGAAGTAGTTAGGGTTCTTTGTTCCGATGAATGATTCTATCTGAACCATTGTGTTGTTAGGTGTGTCCATGTTATTATATGTTTTAAGGTTGGGTGATAAAATTATCGGAACTAAGGTGGGGTCTTTGATGATAGTGGTCCACACGTTCACAAATCCTGGTCAAAAAAAATTTTTGGTATTTTATTTTTTTATTCCATTTATTTTATTTTATCTTTGCACCGCAACAATATTCAGCCCTCGGTAACCAAAAAAGGGCAAAGACATCGGATTGTAGGGCTAAATAAGTCTAGAGTTTTCTCCGGTAGTTGCAAAAGAACGAGCGTATAAGCTTTAGTTAGGATAGATTGCACACAGGTATGTGCGGTGAATTAACATCAGTCTTACTATCCTTGGGTCCCCGAGCACTGCTAAAGTGAAATCCAAGTTTGAAATAGGTTTTTCAAGGGGGAAAGTTATATCCTTTTGAAAAATTATAAAAAATGTTTGGATTTATAAAAAAATAGTTTATATCTTTGTCAAAAAATATATAGATTATGAATTTTAAACCAAATGGATCGTGGGTTGTCCTTCCAGACCCAAGTAAATTACAAACAGATTCAGGAATTATTTTAGATAAGAAAACAGCAAAAAGTTTAAATACTAATGTATTGGAAGTACTTGCTGTAGGACCGCAATGTCATTTTGCCAAAGTAGGAGAAACTGTAATGGTTGACCCTAGATCAGAAGCTATGATAATAGATATAGACGATAAACAATATATCATGATTTCTGAACATCAATTATTAGGTAAATGGTAGAAGGATCTGTTACCATATCTATTAAAGATTACCACGCTTTACTTGATGCTAGCATAAAAGCTAAGACTTTAGAAGAATCTACAAAGCTAGCAGCTAAAGAAATACAAGTGTTTTTATCATTTATATATGATAAGGTTGACATACAATCTTACATAGATGAGTTTAACAGACAGTCTAAAAAATCTAAAATTACAGTAACTAACGGAAGAATACAAATTAAATTAAATGAAGAAAAAGAAAATAACAGTTAATATAAATTCTACATACAAGTATTTACAATTGTGGAATGGTATATTTAAACTTACAGAAAAAGAATTAACTATTTTGTCTGCATTTATAGATGTAAATCTTACCACAAAAGATTCAAATATTTGTAGTGTAAAAAATAAAAAAGAAGTTGCAAAAATTGTAGGCATAAAAGATTATAATACTTTAAATAATTATGTAAAAAGTTTTAAAGATAAAGGTGTAATAGCAAAAAATGACTCTTATACTTTAAATCCTTTTTTACATCCTGATACAGATGCAGTAGAAATTAAAATAAATAAGATATAATGCTTTTTGGATTAGTTGTTACTTTTTTTGAAGCGTATCCGTACACAATAGTTATAATTCAAGATAAAGACGGAAAATTAATGAAGTTAAAAATAGAAAAAGATGAGTAAAAAAAATAATTTATACCCTTCTGTATTTAAAATGATAAGTAATTTTACAAAAGAAGTAGGGACATACATTGCTAATGGATCTCCTAATGTATCACCAGAAGACTATCAAAAAAGATTAGAAACATGTTTAGCTTGTCCATCTTTAAAACGTAATGTTATGAGATGTACAACATGTGGATGTAAAATGGAGTATAAAGCTAAATGGAAAACAGCTGACTGCCCAGAAAACAAGTGGAAACCACAATATAATGAAAAAAAATAAAAAAGAAATTATATATAGCTTAGCTAATAAATATAATTTACCTTTGAAAAAAGTTGAACAAATAGTGAACTATCAATTTAAATATACAAGCAATGTTATCAAAGCAGGAAAATTTGAAGTTATTCGTTTACCTTATTTTGGTAAATTTTCTGCTAATCCTAATCGAATTAAATATATAAATAAATTAAAAGATGAATCTAAGTAAAGATTTAATTCATATAAACGATGGTGTAGCTATCCCAAGCCCATATGCTTTAACTATTTTAGAATTTAAAAATCTATCTGTTACAGATTTAGCTTTTGTATATTTTATGGTAGACCACAGATCTCCTTTTGCTGTATATGAATGGGATCAACGTGCTGTTGAAGTAAAAAATAGTATATTTGGCGAAAAAAAGAAATGGAAACCATCATCTACAGTATTAGGTGCTTGTGATAAGTACGAAAAATTAATTGAAACATCTGCAGTTAGATTACTAAAAGCTGCAAGAACATCAATTGTAAAATTAGAAAAATATTTTAGAGATATAGATTTACATTTAATGGATGATCATGGTAAACCTATATTTCATGCTAAAGATTTAATAGCTAACTTATCTAATATGGGTAAAGTTGTAGATGGTTTAACTAGACTAGAAGATATAGTTAAAAAAGAAGAACAAGCCGCTAATTCAAATAGGGGTGGAATTGAAGTAAATAAATATAGTATGTAATGGATTTTTTAGAAGACATGGAACTCTATGAAGAAGCAATGAAAAATGCTTATGAGATTATAACTAAGAAAAAAACTTTAGATGATATTTATTACGATCTAGAAAATGGTAAAATAGACAGATTACCATTACCTTTTGATCCTATCCACGAGGACGGAAGAAGTGAAGATGTAATAGATGTAGTTATAGAGTATTTTACAAGTACAGAAGAGTATGAAAAATGTGCTGAGTTAGTTAAAATTAAAAATAGATGTTTAAAAACACAGACAGAGTTAGACAAGCTGCTATAACCTTTAAAGAAACAGGTTATTATACTACCTCTCTTCCGGGCACTAAAGATTATTATGATTTTTGGGACGAAGAGAGGAAAAGATGTTTATATGGGTATCAAATAGACGAGTTGCATGTTACAGGATTTCATTATTTTTATTTAAACTACTGTCCTATTGATAGAGCTGTAGACGAAGAGTTGCCAGACGGAAGTGTACAGTCTAAACGTGAGCGTACTTTTCCTAGATTTTATGATGGTGACTGGGAATACTTTCAAGAGATAGATAAAGCTAGAGCTAACAACAAACATATGATTGTTTTAAAAGCTAGACGTAAAGGATACTCCTATAAAGCCGGATCTATGCTTGCTCGTAACTATTTTTTTGTACGTAATTCTAAAAACTTTGTATTTGCTGCACAGAAAGAATATTTAATTGGTGATGGTCTATTATCTAAAGCTTGGGAGTTTTTATCTTTTATAGATGATCATACTGCATGGTCTCAACCTAGATTAAGAGATCGAGAAATGCATAAAATGTCAGGATACAAGAAAAAAGTAAATGGATTAGAAATTGAGATGGGTATGAAGTCTCAAATAATGGGGGTAAGTTTAAAAGATAACCCAGATAAGGTAAGGGGTAAGGCAGGTGAGTTAGTATTTTTTGAAGAAGCCGGATCTTTTCCAGGATTATTAAAAGCGTGGGAGGTAACTATGCCTACAATGAGACAAGGTGCAAAAACATTAGGACTAATGATTGCATTTGGTACGGGTGGTACAGAAGGTGCGGATTTTGAAGCAATGGAAGAAATATTTTATAATCCAGAAGCATATGATTGTATGGATTATGATAATATTTGGGATGAGGGAGCATTAGGAAGTAAATGTGGTTATTTTATACCTATACAAAAAAACTTAGACGGATTTATAGACGATGAAGGAAATTCTTTATCTGATTCTGCCGTAGACTATGAAGGCACAATGAGGGAAAAGAAAAAGGGCGCTGCAGATGCTAAATCATTAGACCAATATATAGCTGAACATCCTTTTTCCCCTCAAGAAGCCACTTTACAAGTAACAGCTAATTTATTTGATGTTGCAACTTTACAAGAACAGTACAATAATATTAAAGCTAATAGTTTGCATTCAATTGGAACTGTAGGAAGATTGTATCAGGACACAAAAGGCCAAGTTAAATTTAAATTAGATGGCGATTTAAAACAAATATTAAAATTTCCACACAGAAAAGATGATGACACAGAAGGAGCAGTAGTTATTTATGAATCACCTTATAAAAATCAAAAGCAGCAAATACCTATGAATATGTATGTAATATGTCATGACCCTTATGGTCAAAATCAATCTGCAGATAGCTCTTCGTTAGGTGCGGCATATGTATTAAAACGCCCTAATAATTTATCGCAGCCAGATGATATAATTGTAGCATCTTATGTAGGTAGACCTAAAACACAAGATGAGTATAATAGAAATTTATTTTTATTAGCTGATTATTATGGGTGTAAAATAGGATTTGAGAATGATCGTGGTGAAGTTATAGCTTACGCAAAAAGATACAGAAAGATGCATAAATTACAAGAAGAGTTTGAAATGCTAGACAAAAGAGAACTTAGAAGTAAAACGGTAAAACGTCAATATGGTATGCATATGACAGAAGCAAGAAAGCGTCAAGGTGAGATATATATAAGGGATTGGCTAAATACAGTAAGACGTACAGATGAAAATGGAAATAAATTATTAAATTTGCACAAAATATATGATCCAGGATTATTAATGGAGTTAATTAAATTTAATCACAAAGGAAACTTTGACCGAGTAATGGCATTAATGATTGGAATGTATCATACAAGAGAATTGTATAACTCAGAAGTTAAAGATATACTAGAAGACAGGTCTACAGATAAATGGTTTGAACAAAACTATTATTAGACAATGTTATATTTATAAATATACAACCAAAATTTATTTTAGAGGTAGAAGCTGGAATAAATTTAATTAAATTTGTAAGATTATGGGATACGATAAAATACCTAGGCAAAAACTGCCTATTTCAAAAAAAACTAAAAAATGGGGAGAGGAATGCGTAGAAGCATTTATAGATCTTTCCGATGCAGGCTCAGGATACTCTAAACGAAGAGATGAGCTTAAAATATTATATGATTACTATAATGGTGTAATTGATGAGGCTGATTACCGTTACGTATTAAAACCTTACGGAAAATCTCGTAAGAACTTCCCTTCTGAAATGCGTAATTACCCTATCATCAAACCCATAATTGATCTTCTTCTAGGGGAAAAATCTAAAAGACCTCTCAATTATACCGTTACAGTACAAAATTCTGATACTATTAGTAAAAAAGAAGAAGCTAAAAAAGAAGTTATTTTTAAAAACTTACAAATGCGATTTATGCAAGCTGCTCAACTAGAGGGTATGCAAATGGGATTAAGTCCAGAACAAATTGCACAAGAAAATCCAATGCCGCAACATATAGCAGAAATGTTTGAAGATAGTTATGTAGATCAAAGAGCTATTTTAGGGCAAAAAGCTTTAAACTATGTAATGCAAGAACAAGAAGTATATGACAAAATACAAAAAGCTTGGTTTCATTATTTAGTATCTGGAGAAGTATATACACATAGAGGTGTAAGAAATGGAGAGCCTTTTTATGAAGTTCTTAATCCTGTAGATGTAGATTATGATCTTGATCCTGATTTAGAATTTGTAGAAGATGGAGACTGGGCTTTAACTAGAAAATATGCACATGCTTCTAGCGTTATTGATTTATATTATGACAGTTTATCAGAACAACAAATTTTAGAATTAGAAGAGCCTAGACATATGGAAACAGATGTGTCATTTTTATACGCACAATCTTCTAATAAAGATGTAAATGCACATAGAAATAGATTACTTGAAGTTGTAAATGTATATTGGAAGTCTAGAAAAAGAATAGGATTTGTAACATATTTAGATCCTATGACTGGTTCTATAGAAGAAAAAGAAGTAGCTGATGGATTTAGACTGCCTAAAGAATTAAAAGATATAGGAGCTGTTTTAGAATGGAAGTGGGTAAATGAAGTGTGGGAAGGAACAAGAATAGATGGTAGAATGTATATAAATATAAATCCTATTCCAAATCAAAGATTGTCTATAGATAATCCATCAAAATGTAAATTACCTATTAATGGTAGAAGATACTCAGATATAAATGCTTCTAATATTTCTTTAGTTAAACTAGGAATACCTTATCAATTAAATTATAACATTTATAAATATAGATTAGAATTATCTATTGCAAAATCAAAAGATATTATCGCTCAATTTGACATTAACATGATTCCAAAAAAATGGGATATGGATAAATTTATGTATTATGTAGAAGGTACGGGTATTGCATGGGTAGACTATAATAAAGAAGGAATACAATTAAATCCACAACATCAATCTGTAATGGATATGTCAATTAAAACTATTCAGCAATATATTACATTACTAGAATCTATTTTAGTAGAATGGGAAAAAATATCTGGAGTAAGTAGACAAAGACAAGGTGAAATTGGAGCATATGAAGGTAAAGCTTCGTCACAACAAGCTATACTACAATCATCACATATTACAGAAGATTTGTTTAGAAAGTTTGAAAGAATGGAACAAAGAGACTTTCAAGCATTATTAGATTATTCTAAAGAAGCGTGGCTAACAGGAAAAAAGAGTATGTATGTAATGCCTGACGGCACAACTGACTTTTTAGATATAGATTCTATGACACACATGGAAACTAACTATGGAATATTTGTTTCAGATGCTGGTAAAGATGCTGAAAAATTACAAAATATTAAAGGATTAACTCAGGCTATGATGCAAAATGGTGCTAAGCCGGGTGATATAGCTGAGATGTTAGATTCAGATAGTTTTTCACAAATTAAAAGTAATCTTAAAAAAGCAGATAGAATGGCAGCTCAATTAGAGCAAGCACAACAACAAGCCCAACAAGAAGCTCAGCAACAACAAGTTCAAATGAAACAAATGGAGTTAGAAGCTGAAAATATTGAAAATGAAAAAGACAGACAAAAAGATATTGAAATAGCTTTAATTAATGCTGAATCTAAACAACAAGCAGCAACTGGTACGGAGTCTTTACAATTAGAAAAGATGATGCGAGAGTTTGAAATTAAAGAAAAAGAGCTTGAACTAAAAGAGTTAGAGTTAATGGAAAAAAGTAGAGGAGACCAGTCTAAAGAAGAGATAGAAAGAGAAAAAAATCAAATTACTAGAGAGTTAAATGAAATGAAGCGTGCTAGTGATATTGAAAATAATGAAGCAAAAAGAGAAAGTGAGTATATTAAAAGAGATACAGCTAATAGAGATATACAAGCAAAAAGAGATATAGCAGATAAACAAGTAGAAGCAAAAGAAAACGATGCCAACAAATCAGACTAGAAGAGAGCTTTTAAATAGAATTAAAGCTTCTAATTTTCCAGGAAGTATAGTTGAAGTATTTCAAGCTGCTGATCAAGGTGTAGATTTAATTTCTCAATTTGAGCAACAACAAATGCAGGAACAACAAATGCAAGTTGCCAATACCCCACAAGAACAAGAAGTAGGATTAAGAGAACAACATGCCATGGGCAACACTCAAGCTAGTATGGCTTTTCCTAATGTACAACCTGGACAATCTTTTAACACTGTAGGAATGAAAGCTCCTATTAATATTGATAAGGTTGACGAACAAGGTCATTTAGTAGAGAGTTATAAAAATGTACCTCCAGGAATACAAGATTTACCAACAGGGCCTTATAAAGGAACTATAATAGAATCTCCAGCAGGATACAAAATGGGTGGAATTAAACGATCAACGGGCGGACTTGTTGATCCATCAACCTCTACACCTACAGTTACGGCTCCTGATCCGGTAAATAAAGATTTAATGAAATATTCTCTTAACTTTGAATGTGATACAGATTCAGGTCGAGGATGTAATAATCCAACAGGATCATTATTTAGATTAGGACTTAAAGGAGGTCTTGATTTTACTAAAGGGTTTTCTGGACAACCAAAAAATCTTGGGCCAGGTTGGCAAGATGGGACACTAGTAGATAATAAAATAGGTACATATTCAAATCCTAATGTAGATGCTAATATAGGTGGTTACCTTAGAACTAATTTACCTTTTTATGATAAAAATTGGAATCCAACACATATAGATATTGGGTATAATTATAAAAAACCTTTAGATCTTGAAAGTAGTTTTTCTAGAGGACCAGGTACTCATAATATTACTGGTAAAATAGCTCGTTCAGGAGATCATTTTGCGGGAGCCCCAGGATATGGAGGAATTTTTGGTAATAAAGGAGGAACTAGTAGACCTCAATATTCGTATGGTATTGAAGGTAACTATGATCTAACAAATAGAAAATTAACTAATTTAGGAGCATACGGACAAATAGGAATTATGGGCCCTGTAAATATTAGTGGGTCTGCAGGATATAATTTTGAAACAGGTAAACCACAATTTGGAATTGGCTTTGGAGGTAGATTTAAAAAAGGAGGAGTTAAAAAATATCAGTATGGAGGAGGCAGTGGACTAGGTTTAAACACAGCATTAGAATTTGGTAATAGAGGTGGAAGATTATTTGCATCTCCTACTTATAGAATGGGTAATTTAGATGTAGGAGGAATAATTGGATCTCATAGCACACCACAAAAAGGTCAAGATTATTGGAACAGTCATGGGTTTGCAGGAGGTAATTTTAATTTAAGATTTGGAAACAGTGGTCGTAATTTAAGAGATTATGATACAAGATTTATGGGATCACTTCAAGGAGAACTTGGAAAAGGTTGGACACAACATCAAAATGATAATAATAATATGAATTTGTCTGCTAGAATAGCAGATCCTAGTGGATGGAATAACGAACAGCCTGTAGAAGATCCTATTACTCAATCTTCATCTAATAATTTTAACATGCCTTTAGATGCATCTGCAAGATTAAATTTAGGAGTTGGTAGACCTGGAGCAGCAGGTTGTTTTGGAGGAATGTGTTATACAGCCCCTGTGTTGCCGTGGAATATAAGTGCATTTGGTGAGTATGGAACTAAACAGTCTTTACGACCAAATTTTAATGTAGGACTAAGTGGAAGATACGGACCTGTTACTGGAGAATATAGTTATAATGTAAACACAAAACAACCAGGATTTAAAGTAGGACTTAATATACCTTTATTTAATAGAAATAAAAAAACAGGTGGATTAAGAAAAATGCAAACTGGTGGAGAAGCTCCTGTTTATGAAGGAATGATTCCTGAAGTAGAAATATCTGCATTATCAGATAAATCTTACAATGAACTAAGTGATGCACAAAAGCAAGTTTATGATATATATAAAAATATTAATGATAATAGTTTTACACAATATGCTCCCTATGTGCTTAGCGACAAATCCAAAGGATATTTACATTGGAAAGACGCTTTAAATATGGTAGAGCAATCTGGTGTTGGTAATATATATAACAAACCAAGTGGTAATAATCCTAAGTTTAAAATGGATAATGTTGGAAGATTTAGAGCTCATGCTAGCCCATCTTTTATGAATAGAACGACTGGCATATTTTATCCAGTATCTCTTACACCATTAGATAGACTTACTAAAGAGTTTTCAAATAAATATTTTTCATCTGGAGATATTTATATACCATCTCAATCTGCTAATATGGGGATGACAAAAACTGTTGTGAATCCTGATGGTAATGTAAATACAATTTTATCAAATGAACCAACTACTGATCCAGGAGAATATTTTATAGACTCTTATGGGCGAACAAAAAATCAGGGAGGATTTGAAGGTGAAGAAGATTTTTATTTTAAAAAGCTAAAGGAATTTCAAAATACATATGGTAAAGAGCCATATATGCAAAAGCTAATAGCAGAATTAGCACATGTTGATCCTAGTGTTAGAGTTAATCCTTGGTTTGATATTCCTACATATATTTCTAGACTTTCTAGATATTATGATGAAGGCGAGTGGCCAGATGCTTCAAATTACCAAAGCCCTTTTGATTATGAGTATCATACTCATTATGGACCAAATAGTAGTGAACGTAAGTTAATTAAAAAATATTCTAGACAGCCTTATTCAGAAATGACAAAATCAGGAGATTATAAGCATCTTAAATAATATTTAAATGAAAAAAAGAAAGATAACAAAATCAAGACGTAGATTATATCAAACTGGTGGAAGTGATTTACAAGGAGAATGGGTAGATGGTCAATTTTATCCAAATCCGGTTCAAACAAATTTAATTAAACCTACAACTACAACATCTACTACAAAACCTGCACAAAATACTAAACAAGCTGTTGTTTTTTATGAAGCAAATGATATGTTTGGGCCAGACTTAGAAAGAATAACTGCTAATTTTAACAACCAATATGGTGAAGGAAATTGGGCGGCATACCCTCTTCAGGGAGAAGGAGTAACAACTGGTACAGGCACTTTTAGTAAAGTTTGGGATAGACACTATTACACTCCTGAATTTTTATCTTATATACAAACAGAAGCTGATAAATATTATAGTAACCCTGCAGTTAAAAAACGTATGATTATAGAAAATGCATATAGGAATTCAGTAGAAGGTTTACCTGCAAATTCAGCTGAATACGAAACTATATATAACAAATATTTACAAGATCTTAAAGAGTTTGAAAATACTGACGATTTTTGGAAATATTCAGATGCTAATACTACTTGGCATGAAGCACAAAAAGAAGGATATAAGTCAAAAAATAAATTACCTAATACTGAAATAGCTAAAATGTATGGATCATATTTAAAAGATTTAGATCCTAATGGAAAGATTATATTAATGCAGCATGGTACTTCTAAAATTGGTAATATTATGGCTTCTGAGTCTACAAGAGGTAGATTTAATTACCAACAAACTCCTGGAGTTGTAGATACTTTTAGTGAGGTTTTAGGTGAGTATTTACCTGAAAATAATAATGTTGTTTGCTATATGGGATCTTGTTTTCAAGTAGATACTGGGAAAGAAATAACAAAAGACTCAGGAGTTACTACAAAATCTCAAGTAGGAGAATGGGCAGGATTTCACAATAGATCAAAATCGTATGGACAAGATCAAACATTTGACGAACGATTTTTTGATCCTTATGACCTTTCAAGAGCGGGCGGCCCATTTCAAACATCAAAAATAGATGCATCAGGTAATCTTGTAACTAATGTTACAGGTAAATTTAAACCTAAAACTTGGAGTCAAATAATGAAAATAGCAAATAATAAAATAACTAGTCTTGATCATGAAATAATGAATGAGTTAAAAAGAATTTCAGGAGAATCAATTCTGGGTAGTGGGCCAGGGGGAGCTTCAGTTGAAAAACAGAAAGCCTTAGATAATCTTTTAAAGAAATACAAACTATATGATACTCCACATAGACACCAAACTGAACAAGACTGGGAAAATTTCTATAATGAAGTTTTAAATAATAGAGAAAAGTATTTTGGAACTGTATATAAAAAAGGAGGTATAAGAAAAAAATTAAAAAAATCACGGCCTAGATTATATCAAAATGGAGGACCAACTGAAGAGCCTACTTCATGGCTTGATAGAATTAAAAAGAATTTAGCAGAAAATCTTTTTGCTGGTTATGGCTATGAAGGGCCAGATAATCAAAGGTTAGACAATAAATATCAATATTCAACTAATCCAATAATGGTATTAGATAGATTGTTTAATACTGGTGTATTAAATAAATCAGAATTTGAAAACCTTAAGGAAGATGAACTTTCAGATATTGGATCTCAACTAGAACAACAATTATTTAGAATGTATTTAGGTCAAAAACAATCAGATACCTATCCAATATTTTCTCAAAGTGAATATATACCAAGTAAAGGGCATGAAGAAGGAGATGTATATTGGTCTATACCAAAAGAACATCAATCAGATGTATATGGTATAAGTAGTTTTCCAGACAGACTAAGTTTAGAAGGTTGGGACGGTCAAGGCGATGTATTAGATTTTTTAAAAAGTAAATATTCAGGAATAATAAATAAAAATATGGTTGTTGGTGACTATACAAGAGGTGCGGGTAGAACTGATGACGGTCAATTATATCTTTCAGCTTATGATAAGTTTGATTTAAATCCTTTTCCTTCTCAAGTTGGTGATATGTCAATGGGCATTGGTAGTCCACAAAATATATACGATAGATTTAATTATACACATATAAATCATGATACTCATCCTGATCTATTTAGTAAAGATAATACAGGGCTAGTAGTAAAAAATGATATACTAGAAAAAGCGTTAAAACTTAGAGAGCAACAGCTTAATTGGGATTATAATACAGGACAATGGAAAGAAGGTTATACACAAAAATATAAATCCGGAGGAAAAGTAATAAAAAAATTAAAAAAAGCAAGACGTAAATTATACTAAGAGTGTTATACAATAATATAAAAATTAAAAATAAAAAAAGTATAAAAAATATTGATATAATTATTAAATTTGTAACTTATAAAAACCAATAAAAACAATAAATATGGACCCAGAAAATGAAAAAATACAATTAGACGACATTACCTTTGATGATGTAATTGGAGGTGAAGGCGTTGAAACAATTACTCCCGAAGCACCAGTGCAAGAGGTAGTAAATGAAGAAGTAGAAGAAAAAGAAGAAGAAAGTATTGAGGAGAAGGAGGAGCAACAAGAAGTTGTTGAAGAAGAAGTTGAAAAAGATGATAATCTAGAAGACGATGATGAAGAATCAAATGAAGATGCAACTGTTGTATCAGAAATTTTATCTGCATTTGGATATGAAACAGATGAAGAATATCCAGACACATCTGAAGGATTAATTACCATGACTAAAGATATAGCTCAAACTTTAGCAGACGAGCAAGTAAATGAAGTTATGAATAAATTTCCTTTAGTAAGACAACATTTAGAATATGTTTTAAATGGAGGAGAATCTCAACAGTTTATGCAAGCTTATGATCCTAATTTAGATTATAATAAAATAACAATAGAGCAAGATGATATTAGAAGTCAAAAAGCTGTATTAGCAGAATATTTTAATTTAAAAGGACATGATAGAAATTTTACAAATGAAATGATTACAGATTATTCAGATTCTGGTAAATTGCATGCTAAAGCAGAACAAGCTAGACAAGCTTTAGGTAAAGTTCAACAGCAAAGACAAGCTCAAATGGTTGAGCAGCAAAAACAAATGAGAGCTCAAGAGTATCAAAATCAACAACAATTTTGGAATGGTGTAGCTGAAACTATTGAAAACTCTCAAGAATTTGCAGGATTAACAGTTCCAGAAAGAGAAAAAACTAAGTTTTTTAATTATATTTCTAAACCAGTTAATCAAGAAGGATATACACAAAGAGATTTAGATCATGCAAATGCAGAAATGGATAAAAAATTAGCTATTGATTATTTAATGTTTAAAGGATTTAATTTAGACCAAATTATAAATACAAAAGCTAGAACAAAAAATACTAAATCTTTAAAAGATAAAATCTCTAGAAATGAAGAGGCTGTAAAAAGTGCTCGTAAATCATCTAGAAGAAAAAAGAATTTTGATATTGATGAGTTAGATCTTAATATCTAAATAACTACCTGAACAGGGAAATAGGTACCCTATAAAATTATAATAAAAAATGGCAATTAACGGAACAAATATAAGCGTTCAAAAAACGTTTTACAACGATTCACAAATGACAGACATGAACAGTTTGTCAAATGCATTGTTGGCAAAGCCTACTGAACTGTCTCCGATTATTACTCATTTAGCAGGTAAAGACGATAAAAGATTTCCTTTATCTTTCTTAACAGAAGGAGTTGGTAACACAAAGTCTATTGACAGGTTAGAATATGAGTATCGTGTGGCAACACATAGAATGAGAACGAGACCAGTAGCAGCTGCAGGACCAACAGGAAGTAGCATTGGATTAGGAGGAGCAACTTTTGAAGTTGAATTTCCTGACAAACATTTTGTATTCCCATACGTATTAGTATCTCAATCAGGTACACAAGCACGTATTATGAAAGAACCAGAGCAAGTAGCAGGAGGATCTTCATGGAAATACACTTTACAATTAATTAACCCATCAGCTACAGCAGTAATGCCAGCAGCTGACGTTGTAGCAGGAGCGCTTTTTGCGCAAATGTATGCACCGGTAGGAGTTGACTTCTCTAGAGGTAACGCTTCTAACTGGGAAACTCCAGGTAAAGTAAGAAACAAACTAACTACAGTTAGAAAATCTTACCACATGTCTGGAAACGCTAAAGATTATGTAGCAGAATTTTCTTTACCTAAAAAAGGTGGATCTACTACTAAACTTTGGATGGACTACGAAGAGTACTTACACATGCTTGACTTTAAAGAAGAGTGTGAAATGTACTACTGGTATGGTCAAAAAACTTATGATGCAAATGGACATACTTACATGAAAGATGAGAATGGACAACCTGTAATCGTAGGTCCTGGTCTTTTAGAGCAAATTGTTGAAACAGACACTTACTCTACAATGACTGAAACAAAACTTAAGAACATCATCGGTGATTTATTTTATTCAATGACTGATGCTGCTCAAAAGCAGATAACTCTTTATACTGGTACTGGTGGAGCTCGTGAATTTGATGAGGCTCTTAAATCACACTTCTCAGGTAATACTTGGAAAGTAGGTGGTGAGAATAGATTCATCACAGGTTCTGGTAGATCATTAGGGTTAACTGGTTACTTTACTTCGTACGAGCATGTAGATGGACATAATGTGAATGTTGTAAAACTTCCATTATTTGATCATGGTGCAGTAGCTCAGGCTCGTGCAAAGCACCCAACAACTGGATACTCTCTTGAATCTTATAGAATGGTATTTGTTGATCAGTCAAACTATGACGGTCAAAATAACCTACAAATGATCTCTAAGAAAGGTCGTGAGTCTATGAGATGGTGTGTTGCTGGTTCTGTAGTTCCTAGAGGATTCTCTAGCACAGACACAAGAGCATCTGATGTTGACGGGGCAAGCGTTCACATGTTAAAAACAGCTGGTATCGCTCTTAAGAGATTTGATACTTCGCTTGATATAACTTGTGTAGCGTCCTAATTTGGCATTAACGTGCGTCTATATATTGGTTTTTGATTAAGGTTGTAGGGGAGCAATCCCCTACTTCTTTAATTAATTATCTTACGGAGAGTTATTCTTTACATCCACCTAACTAAGACTTTAAAAGAACTATTATTATGAGTAAAAAAGTGTATTTAAGGAGAAAAGACCTAGGAGGTCATCTACCTAAAGCAGTAAGAGCCGAAGCAAGAACAAGGCTTAGTAGTGTCTATGTAAATAGGCAACCATTAAAAGGATTTAGTCCTGAAGATGAAAAAAAATATATGCAAGGAATTTTAGATGTTTCGCCAGAGCACGTAGACTGGCCTAAACATTCTAAAAGATTCTGGGCAGATATGACAATACCTGTAGGATTTACAGGGGTTGAACTTGAAATAGGTAAACATGAAGATGGTACACCAATAAGCATTATGGATTTTATTAAATATAATTTTGCTATTAAACATCCTTATGTTGGCTTAACTAAAGAAGAAATGAACTCAAGCGTTACTAAAAAGTTCTATATTCAAGACCTTTCAAGAGAAGATAAAGTTAAAAATAACTCTATCAAGCTTAAAAAGGATGCAGATAAAGAATTTATTAAAGTTTCTTCAGATCTAAAAAATATGAAAAGAATTTTACGATTAATGTCTAGCACTAATCCTGATAGGATGACTGAAGACCAAATTGAAAATTCTCTTTATGAGTTAAAAAATTCTGACCCAAAGAAATTTGTTAGAATTGCAACTGATAAAAATTTAGAGCTAAGAGCAGAAATTGACGAGTTTGTTTCAGCTGGAGTTTTAAGAAAAATTGGAAATCAAGTTATCTTTATAGATGAAGTGTTAGGAGATACAGTAGAAGACACAATTGTTTATCTTAAAGATAAAAAGAATTCTGGAAAATTAACTATACTAAGAGCAAAGCTTAAAGAATTATCTTTAACATAATATGAATGTACAACAAATGCATCTGGCAGTTCAGCAAGGAGTGGATAAAATTAATTCACTCCAGGCTGATACGCTTTTAAGAGAAGAAATAGATATTGAGTTAAATAAAGCCGTAAGTAAATATATAAATACTAGATACGGTAAAAATAATATATATAGAAAAGGTTTTGAAGAAAGTCAAAAAAGAATTGACGATCTTAGAAATTTAGTAACAGAATTTGAAGGAACTGCTACATTTAAAGAGCAGTTAACTACAAATATTTTTGTTGACACATTTTCTTTGCCTTCAAATTACATGTATTTAGTGTCTCAATTATCTAAAGTTGTCTCAAGAAAAAATTGTAAATCTATAAATTATCAGTTAGATTCTATAAATACACAAGCTTTAAAACCTTATTTTGCAATAGGTTTAAGTGAATTTGTTTGTAATGACAATAGTCAAATTGCAGACTCTTTAGTTTTATATGAAGATATAAATGACACTACAACAGGTCAAGTGACTATTTGGAGTAATACTAATAATTATCAATTTCCTCAAGATATTGGACAGTTAATTACAAATGTAGTAGCTAATCCTCCTGCAGGAATTGAAATTTATTGGGAACAATTTAATACTTTACATTTTCCAGGACAATTTATTGTTTTAATAAATACAGATGTAATTTCATGGTTTGAGTGGGATGCCTCTATAGGTACAGTTTCTACTTTAGCAGCTTTAGATTCTACATCAACAGTTTTAAAAACAGCTACAGGTAATAATGCAACATTAGATTACAATGAAAAAAGAGTATCTAGTCATCATCCTTCAGGTACAATTACTAATACAGTAAGTAATACATTTGTTCAGCATGATGATGTATTTACATTATTACATGATCCGTTTAATACAACTAAAAAAACAGATCCTCTTACTACTATACGTGGAAACAACATAGATATATACACGAATGATATATTTATAATAGACGCAGTGAAAATAACATATATAAGAAATCCAAAGAAAATTTCACTATCTTTGGGAATTGATTGTGAGCTACCAGACCATACTCATCAAACGATTGTGGATATGACAGTAAGCAGTATATTAGAGGGAATTAGTGACCCTCGATACCAAACTCACGAAGCTGAGGTAGGTAAAAATGAATAAATATTAATTTTAAAAAAATAAAAAAATGGCAAGACATTTAATTATTGGTGATGGTACTACAAGATCTACAGCTAATCCTGTTGAAGACGGTGCAATCACTATACAAAAAATGAGCGCATCTGGACCAACTGATTTAGTTTTAGGAGACTCTATAGTAGATGCTCCTATGATTAGAATTGTAGGTGGTGGTAAAGATGGAAAAAATATTGTAACTCCTTGGATTTACGGTAAAGATGTAATTAACTGGAGTGGTAAATCTTATGTAGCTCCACAAGCATGTACAGTTACTGATACTATTTCAGGTAATGCTACTACAGGAGGTGCTTTAGTACTTAAATTTATAAAGACTTCAGGTCCTAGACAAGAATTCTTTAGTTTTACTACTGATATTGCAAACGGTACAGCAGAAGCTGATACAGATGCTGCAATTAAAACAGCATTTGAAGATGCTTCTTTAGTAAAGCCAGATTGGTTAAATCCAGTTTGTGACGCTACAGCAGGTTCAACAGTTGTGTTTTCAGGAGCAATTAGAGGTGATGTAGCTTATAGTGGAAACACTTGGGATTACGAACCAGTACAAATTAAACTAATCGTAGAAAGTTTTGCAGGTACTCCTCAAACACATACTGCTTCAGCTACTACAGGTGGAAACCCAGGATACGGTGACGGATTTGCAGTAAGAGCTTTTGAAGAGTCACAGCAAGGTATTCAAGCTGGATTCTACATGAGAGGACACTTACCAAAGCAACCTACTTTAGAATCTGTAACAAGTACAAATTATGATATGTACTCAATTGTAGCAACTAAAGACGGTTCTTCATCTTCTCAAATTAATGGAGTTGACAACCTAATTGAACTTAACGTTGCAGCAGTAGCAGGTGATGCAGATAGTGCAATCTTTGAAAACAAACTAAACGGTTATTTTGCAGGAGTATTCCCTAACGTAACTTTATAATAAATATTAACTTTTAAAATATAAAAAACATGGCAAGTAGATTAGTAAAACAATCAGTTAAATTTGTATATGATTTTGCAGTTGATGGAGGATCTCACTCCGCTTCAAACCAAGGTTTGGCAGGAAATGGGGCAGGAGTTATTACACCTGCAGATGCAGATATAACTATTCCAGAAAACGCAATCATTACAGATTGTATAACATACGTATCAACAGCAATGACTAGCGGTGGTTCAGCTACTGTAGCTATTGGATGTGGAGGAGCAGCTTTAGTAGCGGCAACTGCATTTGACAATGGAGTATTTGATGATGAAGACGTAACTCATACAGTAGTAGCAGATAAAACTACTTCAGCAGCACGTCCTACTATTACAGTTGCAACAGCATCTTTAACAGCAGGAGTTATTGAAGTAATTATTGAATATTACTTAGGTACATCTTTAGGAGCTTAATCCTAAATTAACATAAGACTTATAGGGGGCATTAGTCCCCCTATCGGTCTTTTTTTATAAAATTTAAAATATGGCATTATCTTTAAACGCAGCAGACAGTTGTAAATTCTTATCAGTAATTATAAATTACAGTGCTCAACAGGCAACTAATTTACAAATAGATATAATAGATGCTAATGGAATTCCTGTAAATGGAAATCTTAATCCAACATTTACTATACAACCAGGATCACCAGCTATTAGCTATCCTATTCCAGTTAACAATTTAACAGTTGACTATGGAATTATAACAGTTGTATTAAATGTTCAAAATGGAGGAGAAATAGACAGACAAACAGTATTACTACATTGTGATATTGATTGTTGTTTAACAAAATTAACTAATGAACTTATAGACTGTCATTGTGACTGTGCAAGATGTTCAAAAACTTTAGCAAAAGCTCAAAAAGTATTTTTATTACTTGACTCTGCTAATTATGCTTTGGTACAAGCAAACGGTGTACCTTTAAGCCAAAAACCAGGCTTTATAGATGACGCAAATTCAAAATATTTAAAAGCAAAAGAAATTTGTGACGAAAGTTGCGGATGCGATTGCTAAACTAATTACAATATATGGCAACTGAAGAATCTCCCTACAACCAGGATAAAGAAGCCTCTGCTGAACAAAAGCCTAAAGTAAAAAGGCTATCAAGAGAGACAGAAGAAAGATCTTCTACAAATACTAAAGAAGAATTAGGAGAAGATACAAGATCTGAATCTTCTGGTATAGATGCATCCGAATATAAGGGTAATCCAGTACAATTTGGTAGACCCGCTGGAAATCCTCCTAGATATATATTAATAGCTGCAGAAACTCAACCAAATAGTGTAGGAAATTCTAGAATTATAGTTAATAGATTTGTTAACGAATCTACACAACCAGGTTCAGGTATAACTGCTGCAGGATATGATATTGTAACAATGGTTACGGATGTAACGTTTACTAATATTGCTAATTTAGTAACTCAAACTAGTACTCATATTATTATTACATATAACAATTCAGCTTTACCAGATGAGGCTACTCCAAGAACTATTCGTGTCACATGGCAGTCTGGATTTTCAAAAGAATTTGTAATACTTTTACCAGGTAAATGGGCAAATAATAATAATCCTCTAGTAGCTTTAGGTATAGCATCGCCTACATCTTTAGACTCTGATACATATACTACTAATTGTAATCCAGACAATGAAGTCCAAACTTATAGAAATGTTGGAACATACGGGCCTTGGCCTAGTCTTATATCTGGTAATTATTTAGAAATTTTTGCTTCTAGAGTAGTATTAAATCCTTATAGTGGAACAATAGTTGATACTTTACCTGAAGGACAATGGGTATTTGCTAATGGATCAAATTTTAGTGGAAGTATAATAGATCAAACTTTTCAATTAACAAGTGCTGGTGGTGGTACACTTAACCATTTTAATCATAGCCATAGACAGTATTTTGGACTGACACAGCTAGCTAATGCAAATCCTGCTTCACCAGCTTGGTGGGGTCAAACCAATCCTGCAAGATTAGGAGAACCTGTACCTGGTCCAGATGAGCATGAGTACCATGTTATAAAACTTTCATACCCATATGCTAGTAATTATGATAATCAACTGCCTTGGACAGGAAGTACAGACCAATCTGGAAATTTAGTAAATTTTGGATTTGCAAGCACAATACATAGTGATCAATATCTTCTTGAATTTTGGAATGGTTTACAGGGATATGGAATGTTTGGAGGATATGATTCTATATATGGAGGAGATGGAAATGGATATTCTTTTAGAAGTTATATTATGTATTCAGATAATATTCCTAATTGTGAAAGAGAGCCTAGACCTGTAATAGATGCATGTGCAGATCCAAATAGTATGGCATACTATCAATATACAGGAAATGATTGTGACGGTGTTAGTATTCCATCATCAGTTTTATTAGATCCAACTACAGCTGTATTTGCCCCTCAAAGTTGTTGTCCATCTTGTGTAAACTCTAACGGTGACGATATATCTTATAGTACTCAACCTTTAACTCTTAATGTTCAAGGTTCTAATCCTACTACTCCTGGAGGAACAAATGGATGGATAAATGTAACTATAAAAGATGGAGGATTTGGATCAAGTAGTTTATTAGGTGCAACATTTGGGCTGCCTACAGGTAATGCAAATTATACATTTGTATTACAAAGTCAAGATGTAAGTTATCAAATGCAAGGAAACACTGCAGGACACGCTGTTGGATCTGGAGCTATTAGTTCAAACTCTTTTACTTTTGGAAATGGTTTAACAGCAGCTGATAATACTAATAATGGACTATTACAAGGAGGAACAGGAAATTCAACTTATGCAACTAGTAGCGCACAAGGATATGTTCCTGCAGCACAAGGAACAACTAATAGTGCTGGTCTTAAACAAGGTTTATATAATGTATTTGTTTTTGACTCTAGTTCTACTGTATGTTTAGCTCAAGTTATAGGAGTACAATTAAAAGACCCTTTACCAGTAGTAGGATGTACAGATAGCAATGCTTTAAATCATAATCCTAATGCTACTATTTCAAATAACGTATCATGTCATTATTGTGATGATACAACTGGTCAATTAGTTGATGGTAATAGTCCTCCAAATACAGTAGCTCCTATTGCACAAGCGCTTAGCAATCCTTTTACAATAGTATACCCAACTAATAGTACAGACACAGGTTCAGAAATTCAAATTGTAGGAATACAAGCCTCAGTTCAATTTCAAGCATATATAAACAATATAGTTACTGGTACAACACAAAATGCTGATTATAAAGTTGAGTTATATAAATGGGATTCACAAACTCCAAGTGGTAATTCTGCTTTTGGAACATTAGCAGGATTTAATGCTAATACTACACAAGTAGGTAGCACAATAACTAGTGTAGGTTCAGTAGGTTGGAATGTTTTACTTAATGCAGCTACATTAGGAGCAGGATTTGCATATGGATATTATAGTATAAAAGTTTATGTAGATGATCCAGATGCTACAGGAGTAGAGCAAGAACAATGTTATGAAATTTTTGACATACCAATACCAGTACCAGCTTGTCAAGATCCTTTTTTAACTAATACAGGACTTACTTCAGATGGAGTTTTAATTGGTGATTCAAATTTATGGTTTCAAGATCAAACAATTTGTGATTTAAATAATAATTACTGTTGTGATACACCAACATTTACACCGGTAGCTAATTTTGATCCATGTACTAATTTTACATATGAATCTTCAATTAGTTGTTTTCCTCCTGCAGAAGTTTTAGTATATCAAATACAATATTATGATAGTGGAAGTTGGATCAACGTAGGACCTTCAACAAGTATAGGTTCTTTAGGCCAAGGAATTGTTAGTCCATTTGTAATTACTATAACAGAACAAGCTTTTCAAATTAATGGAAATGGAGACTATAGAATAGAGTGGGTAAGTTCTTATTCTGCAGCTCCTGATTGTACTGTAACAAGTCCTACAGTTAGTATATATTTACCTATATACGGATGTACAGATCCTTTAGCATTAAATTACGATGCTGCAGCTATATGTGATGATACATGTTTATATTGTGTCTATGGATGTACGGATCCTAGTGCAAGTAATTATGATCCAAATGCAACTTGTGATGATGGTACTTGTTACACTGATGTTTATGGTTGCACAGACCCAACAGCAACAAATTACGATCCTACTGCTACAATAGATGATGGTAGTTGTGTTTATACTCCTTGCGGGTGTACAGACCCAACTGCAATTAACTATGGGTATTCTGGTCCAATATCTAACAATAATTATGTAGGAAACCCTCCTGCATGTGATGATGGAAGTTGTGCGTATTGCGATGACCCACCAATGACTGTTTCTTATACAACTACTGCTGCAACAAGTTATATAATTGCTTCTGGTACAGGATACTATTGTGGAACTAATAATGATGGTTGTGTACAACTTACAGTTACGTCATCGACTTGTAATACAGGTCAATGGGAGCTTGTAACTTGTACTACATTTTGTGGTTTATCTCAATCTACTACAAATTGGATACCTCCTGGAAATTATGATTTTAATACAGCTATTGAATTTTGTAATTTACCAGCAACAACACTTACATTTACAATATTAGATTGTCATGGATGTGAATTAGTTTTTGAAGTTTCAATTCCAAGTTCGGGAACTAGTTGTGGTTGTACAGATCCTGCAGCTGACAATTATAATCCTTCTGCATTGTATGATGACGGATCTTGTGAGTATTGTGGATGTACAGATGAAAATGCTACAAATTATAACCCATCTGCAACTCAAGAATGTGTTCCAGGAATATGTGAATATGGAAGTGGAGGATCAGCGTGTCAACCTCACCCATGTATACCTACAGGAATTGATCAAACTATTAGAAGAATAGAAGTATGTATAGCAGAAAATGGATTTGATTATTATAATAAACTAGTTACTGGGCAAGCAGATGATTGTTCAATAATGAATGTATGGAAATTAATATTAATGGGTTACCTATTAAAGAAAATAGGTTTAGATTGTCTTTATAACTGTGAAGACTCAAATACTCCTAGTCCTTCGTCTGCATATAGATCATGTGAAGACCTTTGGGTAGAAGGAGGACCAAGTACAGGATTAAATGATTCTAATGTAAATACATTAACACCTGCAGTAGGAACAACATCTACTGTGAGTTTATTTGATCCAAGTGGAACAGGAGAGCTAACTCCTGGAGATATAATAAAGCATCATATAAGTGGAAATATATGGTTTTTCCAAGGACCAGCTCAAAGCGGGTTACCTACACCAGTAAGTGTAGCAGGATTAGATCCAGAAAATGCTTCTGGAAACATATCAGGATATTGGGCATATTGTAATGATAACATGAGATATATATCAAATTCTAACAATATTAATTATATAGATAATTTTATTAACTTTGCAAATAAGTTTTGTAGAGATTGCGGTAATGACCCACAATTATTAACAGGAAGTTCATCTAATCAGATTGTTCCGGATATACAACAAGGAGTAGATGGTATAGATGATTTAGAAATATAAAAATATAAAAATGGCAAAAGTAACAGACTTAAGAACGTTGGCTAAAACAAGTGTAACTGATAGTGACTATTTTTTAGTATCTAACAGTAATACAGGAGCATCTCAAAAACTTACTGTATCTTCTATGTTTCCTGCGGTATCAACAGCAGGTACATCTAGTGAAACACTTTACACTAGTGCAACATTAACAAATAAAAATCAAATAGTATTTAAAGGAATAAAATCAGGAGACACAGGACTATTAACTGTAGATACAACTTCTAATAATATAGTATTAACAGCTTTAGAAGCTGGTATAGATCTTAGTTTATGTAATAATACAACTGCAGGGTTTTTAAGTTCTGTAGATTTTACAGGAACAGTAACAGGAGAAAATGGAGTAACAAATGGAGGTACTGGATTATCTACAATAGCTAAAGGAGCAATGCTTTATGCTGATGCTACAGATTCTATAAAAGCTACAGCAGCAATGTCTACAAATGGGCAATTACTTATAGGTAATGCAACTACAGGTATACCTACTTTAGCAACTCTTACAGCTGGTACTAATGTAACAATTGCTAATACTGCAGGAGCTATATCTATAGCAGCTAGTTTATCTACAATGGCAGGAATATTAGATATGGCTAATAACAATATAGATTTAGGTACTGCATATTTAAGTGCTGACGGGTCTACTAGTCAAGGTATAAGAGTAACTGCTGCTAATACGTATTTAGGAACATCAGGAAACTATTTTAATAGCGAAGTATTAAATGTAGGTGGTAGTATAGCTTTTAACGCAGCGGCATCTATAAAACCTAATGCTACAACATCAAGTACTACAGGAAGTAGTTTAACAATAGAATCAGGAGGATCTGCAGATGGTGCGTCAGGATCTTTAAATATAAATGCTGGATCAGCAAGTGGTAGTGGTCAGGGGGGTAGTGTAATTGTTACTTCTGGTCAATCTGCAAGTGGTACAGATGGAGATATACAATTAAAAACTTATTCAACTGCAGGTAGTGCAACAGCTGCACTAACAATTGCAGGGGGAGCTACCCATGATGTAACAGTAAATACAGGAGATTTAATTATGTCAACTGGAAATGTATATATGAGAAATTCAGCTAATCCAGACGTAATAAAATATCAAAACGATCCAGAAGTTACAGATGATGGTACTACGGTAGTGTCTGCAGATAATATTTTATCAGGAATTATAACATGCACACCTACAGCTGATAGAAGTAAAGCTACAGATACAGCAGCTAATCTTGTATCAGGACTAAGTTTAAATGTAAATAACGATTCATTTGATTTTAGCCTTATAAACCTAGCAACATCAGGTGGGCATAATGTAACACTTACAGGGGGTACAGGAGTAACTCTTGTAGGAAACATGGTAGTATTTTGCCAAGACGCAGCAGACGATGCAGTATCTGTTGGTGTAGGAAGATTTAGAGTTAGAAGAAGAGGAAGTTCAGCAGTAACAATATATAGAATAGGATAATTTAATTATTAATAAAAACCAATATAAAATGACAAAAATTAATGCAACAAAAGGAGAATTTGTAAATCTAATTAACGGATTATTTCAAGTTCAAGATTTAAAAGGTAAAAAATTTGGATTAGCAGTAAGTAAAAATATTGCTAAATTAAAAGAAGAATTACAACACCTAGAAGATTTAGGAAAGCCTTCTGAAGAGTTTATGAAATTAGCAATGAAAGTTAATGAACTTACAAAAAATAATTCTGAAGACTCTCGAGAAGAAATAAATAAATTAGAAAAAGAAAATGAAACTCTGGTTAAAGAAAGAAGAGAACAAATGGAAAAAGTAAATAAAGTAATGCAAGATAAAATAAGTATTAAATTAGTTACTATTTCTGAAGATATTTTGCCAGACGACATTAGCGCTAAGCAAATTAATAACATTGAAAAAATTATATTATGATAAATTGGATAAATGGTTATGCTGCCGGTAATAAAAAGCAAAAATTTGAATTAAATTTTAGATTAGGTACTTTTACAGTTTTAGAAATTAAAGCTTGTTTATTTTGTGATGAAAATTGCACTGCTAAAAGGTTTAGATTTATGGTGTTTAATCTAGGATTTGAATTGTAATGGCAAAAGAATTAAATGAAGATACCGCATTTAAGCTAAGTATAAAAACAATAATAGGTGCCGCTTTTGCGGTAGCAACACTAGCTGGTATGTGGTTTACTTTACAAGCTGATATAGCAGAAGCTAAAGAGTTACCTGCTAATGAGTGGAATCCTGAGTGGGAAGAAAAGCTTCCAGACGCAGAAGTTACACGCATGGAGTTTGATATGAAAGATCAGATGATAAGACAAACTATTATGGACACAAAAACTGATGTTGATGAAATTAAAAAAACATTAGAAAAAATAGAAGATAAGCTTTATGACAGATAGCATTACCTGGAAAACAAGAGCTATATACATGTTAATAATTGTTTTCATGTTAATTGCTAGTGGTGTTTTTGGTCAGATAACAGTGAAGCATTTTAATGCAGATTGGAATAAAGGTAATAGTGCTGACTGGTTTATGGATTTAAAAGATTGTAATACTAAAAGCTATGTTGATATTAGTAAAGATACAAAAGCACAAAAGGATTATAAAATATCATCTGTACCTACTATAATAATATTTAAAGATGGTGAAGAGGTTGCAAGGTTTCAGGCTGATTTAAGTTTTAAAATGATAGCAACAAAAGAAGAAGTACAAGAAGAGATAGATAATATATTAATGAGTGATTTTTAAATTATGGCAAAACAAATGATAAAAAGAAAAGACGGCTCTTACTCACAACGAGGTCTTTGGGATAATATTAGAGCAAATAAAGGTAGCGGTAAAAAACCTACTAAACAAATGTTAGAGCAAGAAAATAAAATTAAAAACAAAAAAGAAATGGGAGGAACAAAGAAAAAATTATATAAAAAAGGCGGAAAGTCTGCTTTTGGAATGCTTAGTGTAAAAGCTGGTGTTGACAACAATCCTAATCCTACAGCTGCAGATAGAATAGTTGGAGCTAAGAAAGATAAAAAGAAAAAAGGAGGCAAAAAGAAAATGATGGGAGGCGGAATGAAAAAAATGATGTACAAAACTGGAGGATTTACTTTAGAGCCTAAAGTGCCTAACATAGACGATCATAACTGCTGCAGTTAAAATGTGGGAATTATTTAAGGATAAAAATGAAATCAATGAAAAGAATGTAATTGGATTTGCATCTTTTATTCTTATGGTTATGTTTGCTATTACAGATCTTATAACAGGCTTTTGTGGTCAAGAGCTTGTAATAAACAATACTATATACAATTCTTTTGTTATTATAACATTAGGATGTTTTGGAATTAGTTCTTTTGAAAAAGTAAAAACAAAAAAATGAAAAAAATATTATTATTATTATTATTGCCTATACTGAGTTTTGCACAAAATTGTGCGCCAGCTTTAACAGCTATTGATACATGTATGTATGGCTATGCTAGAACATGGGTAGAATGGCAGCCACTAGATAGTGGTTGTACTATAACTAATGTTCACAGAGGTACACCTTATAATACTTATACTTGGAGTTGGGGTAATCAAAACCAAACTAATTATTCTTTTTATAATAACTATAGCCCAGGTGATCCTTTTGCTAGTTCAGATGGATTTTGGATGGTTTTAGAAATGGCTGATGGTAGTTTTACTGACACAATTTATGCAAACGAATTTACATGTATTGAGGGTTGTATGGATCCGTCATATGATAATTATAACCCATTAGCTAATATACCTGATGTCTGTTTGGCTATACCGCCTCCACAAGATGATTGTTCTGATACTACAAAAACATCCATAACAATTGAATTTACACCAGATACATATGCAGGTGAAACTTCTATGCGTATTGTAAACCAAGATGATAGTATTTTATATAATGTGCCGCAAGGATTTTTCTATAATGTAGGGACTGGCAATACATATACTGAAACAATATGTGTACCAATAAATGATACAATAAGATTTATGATATATGATTCATATGGTGATGGTATATGTGGTAGTTGTTTTGGCGGTGTAGATGGTAATGCTTTAATTACAGATGAATGTGGTGATACTATATATAGTTTAACACCAGGTGATAATTTAAACTTTGGTAGCGGAGATACATCAGATGTATTTATAATGAAAGACTGTAGCTGGATACCTGTTGTTGGTTGTCCTAATCCAGCTTACTTAGAGTTTAATCCAGGAGCAGACGTAATGAATCCAGCACTTTGTGTTACGCCTAGAGTTATAGGCTGTATGGATAGCACCATGTTTGATTTTAATTCTAGTGCTAATACGCCACTTATGGCAGATACATGTGATTATATATTAGAACTTACAGATGGTGGTGGAGATGGTTGGTTAGGTGCTTATGTAGTAGTAAATCAATTAGGTAATTCATACGGTCCTTATACTAATACAAGTTCTTTTGTTGAAATTATAAATTTAGAATTAAAATCAAATCACCCAGTTACAATTAGAGCTTACTCACAAACAAGTTCTGATGCTACTATAGATCAAATAGGTTTTAGATTAATAAATCCAGAAGGTAATGTTATAGCTTCAGGTGGTACAAATCCTTGGAGTGACAGAATAATGTTGTTTCCAGATAAATATATAACTTTACCAAATTGTCCTACTATATGCACACCTTATATTTATGGGTGTATGGACACTACAGCTTATAATTATAATGATACAGCAAATACTAATGATGGTAGTTGTTATTATAATCCTGGATGTGTTGATCCACAATACCTAGAATATTATACACAAGGCTTTACGGCAGACTATGACGATGGGACGTGCTTAACAGAAGCTTTGTGGGGCTGTACAGATTCTACAGCCTTCAATTATGATTCGTTAGCAAATTTAGACAATGGAGGATGCACACCTGTTATTATGGGGTGTATGCAACCGTTAGCTTTTAATTATGATCCTTTAGCTAATACTCCAGATACATGTATACCTTTTATATATGGCTGTATAGATCCTAGTATGTTTAATTACGACTCAATAGCAAATACAGATGACGGAAGCTGCATACCTTTTGAGTATGGGTGCACAGATTCAACAATGTTTAATTTTAATCCTTTAGCAAATGCAGAATATATCCCTACTAATTGTGTGCCTTATATTTACGGTTGTACTGATCCTTCTATGCTTAATTACAACCCACAAGCTAATACAGAAGATTTTAGTTGCATTGCTTATATTTATGGTTGTATGGATAGTACTGCTCTTAACTATGACTCGCTGGCTAATACTGACAATGGTTCGTGTATTGCTGTGGTTCAAGGATGTATGGACCCAAATGCGTGGAATTATAATCCGTTAGCAAATATAAATCATGGCCACGATTCATTAGGATGTTTATACGCAGCAGAGTGGTGTATAAATGGTTCTGGTAATCCTTTCTTTTTAAATGACGAATGCTATGCTTGGGTAATTGAAGTTGATGAATATTGCTGTGAAAATGAATGGGATGAAATATGTGAATTAACATATGATCATTGTGCGGAAGGCATGCCTATGCCTCCTGCTAGAGTAGTAGAAAAAAAATTGTTAAGGATTACAGATTTATTAGGAAGAGAAGTTAAAGAAACAAAAAATAAAGTGTTGTTTTATATATATGATGACGGCACTACAGAAAGAAAAGTTATTAAATGAAAAAATTACTAATTATATTTTTATGCTTATCTAGTATTGTTCAAGGACAAATACGCTTAGAAGATATTAAAGAAATTGACTTTAAACAATTTTTTAAAGATCAAATTAAATTTGCTACTGTATATGGTGCTGTAAATGGAGGTACTTCTGTCTCTGATGTAAAACAATTTTCTGTTTTAGATGGATTACAAACATCTATTATAGAAACTCCATATGATTATTCTTTAACTGTAGGTGTAAGAAAAATAGCTAGATTTGGGTATGAAAATAGAGCTAATACATTTTACGATGGTACAGAGTCTAATTATACAGACGCTGCTACTGTAGGTAAAGTACAAGGTTTTGAGTATTTATTTGAAATAGACTATGCTAGACAACAAGGTGTAGATTATGTAGATCAGCATCATTTTATTAGATATAGTTCTGATGATAATTGTGATGGCCCACTTTGTGTTGATCATTTTACAGCCAAAGTAGAATACCTTAAAGATGGTTTTGCAGATGTTGAATATTTTGAATTATCAGAAAGATATAGGTTTAAAAAAGATAAAAATTTAGCTTTTAGTATAGGTTTAACACATAGATTAGCAGAGCCATATGGATATGACCCTTTAGCAGATTGGATGTTGTCTAATGGTAATCTGCATTACACTTACTTAGCAATACAAGAAGGCTATACTGTAGATGTATACAACAGTGAATATAAAGACCCATCTGGAAATGTAGTAGCTAATAGTGCTGATGTTTGGAAAGAAGTTGTTATACCTCAAGTTTTAGCTGACTATACAACTAAAAAAAGAAATGAATTAAGTCGTATTATACAACATTCTCTAGTTATAGGATTTGATTATTATAAATACAATAAAAGTACATGGCTACACGCATGGGGTAATTTATTACCATATCACTATGATGACGGAAATAAATTTTCTTATCACAATTATGTTGATGGTCAATGGTATGATTATTCTGGTGGTTTAATATACGGTATAAAAGTAAATAAACATTTAGGATATTTTGTAGAAGGTAAATATAATAAATATTGGAATCGTGAGTGGTATGACTTTAAATTTGGTGTTAACTATATTATTAGATAATGTATAATTATAAAATAGAAGTCTTAAGAGTTATTGATGGAGATACAATTGATGCTGAAATAGATTTAGGCTTTGATGTAAAAATTAAAAAAAGAATTAGATTTATGGGTATAAATACACCAGAATCTAGAACAAGAGATTTAGAAGAAAAAGCTAGAGGTTTAGCTGCTAAAGATAGAGTTAAACAACTTTTAGATGGATGTAAAAACATAACATTATGTTCTCACGGTGTAGGTAAGTTTGGGAGATGTTTAGGAGAAATTATGTTAGATATGGTAGACGGACAAGAAAAATTAACTCTTGAAAGTCTAAATAAATTATTAATTAACGAAGGTCATGCAGTAGCATATCATGGCGGAAAAAGATAAAAATTATGTTAGATAAAATATTTGGCGGGGGAGCCGCAGATTTAGTAAAAAGTGTAGGTGGTGTAATAGATGGATTACATACATCTAAAGAAGAAAAACTCGCTGCAGAGTTAAAAGTAAAAGAGTTACTAGCAGAGTATGAAACTCAAATGGAAAAAGAAATAACTTCTAGATGGCAAGCAGACATGAATTCTGATTCATGGTTATCTAAAAATATAAGACCATTAACTTTAGCATTTTTAGTTGTGTGTACAGTATTAATGATATTTATTGATGCAGGATCAATTAACTTTGTAGTAGAAAAAAAATGGACTGATTTATTACAAATAGTATTAATTACAGTAATTGGTGCTTATTTTGGTGGTAGATCATTAGAAAAAACAAAAAAATAATAACAAATAAAATTAAAATAAAATGGCAACATTAACAACAAAATTAACACTAACAAGTTCAGATGCTGTAAGCGATGCCTTAAACGTTACAGTTACCGATTCGTTAAGTGTTGGAGAACCAACTACAGGAATGTCTAGAAAATCTATAGCTACTGGATCTGCACAAGATGTTTTAGCTTCTAACAGCGCCTTTAATTATGTATATTTAAAAAATGCAGACTCATCAAATGCTGCAGCGTGGTTACAAATAAAACTTGGAGGAGACGCTAAACTTAGATTAGATGTTGGCGAATTTGCTTTTTTTTCTTTATACAGTGGACAAACAGTTCAGGCTGAAGCACAGACTGCTGCTTGTGTAATTGAATATGCTCAATTTACTAAAGCATAAATAAATGGAAAAAATAAGTAAACACGTAAGCTGGCACGAGGGAACGTACAGTAGAACAGGAGATAGAAGAGGTTTAGATAATACACCAAATAAGGAACAAATTAAATGCATGAAAGAAGTTGCTGAAAATTTGTTTGAACCTTTAAGAGAATGGGTAGGTGGACCAATAAAAATAAATAGCTTTTTTAGAGGTGAACCTGTAAATACAGCTATAGGAGGATCTAAACATTCTCAACATATGA
>Ga0098042_1000028_pt1 | contig 43346 bp, 61 predicted proteins | sample 9_EtaG_FD_75066 | JGI IMG/M metagenome (GOLD analysis project Ga0098042, IMG submission 75066) | Marine viral communities from the Subarctic Pacific Ocean - 9_ETSP_OMZ_AT15188 metaG | ecosystem: Environmental > Aquatic > Marine > Oceanic | place: Pacific Ocean | collected 2015-01-10
ATTATGACCGACAAAGAAAAAATAATAAGCGCTATCGCGACAATCGATTCAATGCTAACACTTGATTTTATGACAGATCCTGTAAGAGAAGATCTTAATAGAATTAAAACTGAGCTCGAAGAAGTAAAAGATAATCTTAGCTAATGAGTAATAATACTCTTACAGGTTGGGGTAGAGGATCCTGGGGTGAAGCATCCTGGGGTACACCATTACCTGTAGAGGTCACAACAGTAGGCGCTATTACCTCTGGGGTTGGTAGTGTTACTGTCGTTGCTGAGGCTAACGTCATACCAACGGGCCAAACTGCAACTGCAAGTGTTGGCGCACCGACAGTCATTGCAGCAGCTATTGTCCAGGTAACAGGTGTCGCAGCAACCTCATCTTTAGGAGCACCGACCGTAGCCGCAGCCGCAGATGTATCAGTCACTGGCCAAGCGGCCACCGCAGGAGTTGGATCTCTTACAATTACAGGTAAAGCCAATATCATACCGACAGGTCAAGAGGCTACCAGTGCTGTAGGATCTATAGCACCGACAGCTGACGCAAATGTTTCTGTCACTACTGTTGGGTCTTTATCATCTGCTGTAGGATCTGTTACTAACACCGCAGCTGCAAATGTGACTCCAGATGGCCAGGCTGCAACTTCTGCTGTGGGCACACCAACAATTACTTTTGGTATTACCGTACAACTAACTGGCCAGGCAATAACAAGTGCTAATGGATCTATTGCACCAACGGCAGCAGCTGGTGTAGACATAGCTGGATTATCTATTACAGCCGCTCCAGGCTTTATTTTAGTCTACGGTGAAATAGATACTGACCAAACACCTGGCTATGGCGAGGTTACAACATCACAAACCCCTGGCTATGGAGAGGTTGCGACAAGTCAATCTCCAAACTATACTACAATAGATGCTGGTAGAGACGCGGCATGATAACTTAGAGGACATAAAGTATGGCAACCTATGTAAATGATTTAAGATTAAAAGAAATTGGCACTGGTGAATCCAGTGGAACTTGGGGTACGGAAACCAACACCAATTTAGAATTAATCGCAGAGGCATTTAGTTTTGGCACCGAGGCCATAACAACTAATGCTGATACACACACAACAACAATAGCTGACGGATCTACAGATCCAGGCAGATCTTTATATTTAAAATATACAGGAACACTTGACTCAGCTTGCACTATAACAATTGGTCCAAACACTGTTTCTAAACTTTGGTTTATAGAAAACGGTACTAGCGGATCTCAAAACATAATTATTTCACAAGGTAGTGGTGCTAATGTAACCATACCTGCTGGTCATGTAAAAGCTATTTATTCTGATGGCGCTGGTTCTGGTGCAGCTATGGTTGATGCCTTTACTGATTTGAATTTAGCTGGAACGACCACCGTATCTGTTTTAAGTGTGAGTAGCACAACAACATTTAGTGATGATGTTACTTTTACTGGTGCATCTAATAACCTTGTCTGGGATAAATCAGATAATTGTTTGGAATTTGCAGATAATGCTAAAGCTAAATTTGGCACTGGTGGTGATTTAGAACTTTATCACGATGGTTCAAGTAGTTATTTAGTAAATACTACTGGAGATTTATATTTAAGAGATTCTAATGGAGATATTTATATCCAAGGAAAATCTGGAGAAAGCAGTATTAATGTTTTAAACGATGGTGCTGTTGAACTTTTTTTTGATAACTCTAAAAAACTAGAAACAGTTAGTGGTGGTATAACTGTAACAGGTGCTATAAATGATATGACAATAGCCGCAGGTAATATACAAACAAATACAAGTAATAACTTATCTATTAATACGCCTAACTCTTTAAGAATAAATATAGATTCTAATAATGATGGAACTTCTGAAAACTTTATTATCGGACATAACCAAACAGCAGTAGATGCAAGTAATAATGTTTTACTTTTAGTACAAGAAAGTGGAAAAGTCTCTATTGGAGGAACAAATCCAAACGCAACTTTACAAGTTGGTGAAGGCACAACATCTGGTGATGCAACTAATCCTGCAATACAAATAGGTAGAACTTCTAGTTATAGATTTGGTATGTACGCATCTACAGAAGGTGCTGTAATAGAAAATAAAAATGGTGATGATGGCATACAGTTTAGAGTAAAAACTGCTGGTGAAGCCATGAGAATAGATGGTGGAACAGGACATTGTGGAATCGGAGTTTCGGATCCTGCTGATAGACTTCATGTAGCTCTTGATTCTGGTACAACCAATGCAGAAGTAGAGGTTGTTAGAATAGAAGCTACATCTTCAGGAACACCTGCTGTTGGATTTGGACCTTTTATTGATTTTAGAGGTGACAGAATAAATGGCGGTCCAGACAGTTATGGAAGATTAGGTTTTGAAGCAGATAACATGCCTTCAACAACTGTTGATGGTGCTTTTATTGTACAAACTGCAATAGATGGTTCCTATTCAGAGAGGGTCCGTGTAAGTTCGACAGGAAATGTCAGTATCAATAATACTTCTGCTAGTAGTATGTCTGCAAACGCTAATGAATTAGTTGTTGGGACAGGTTCGGGTGATCAAGGTATGTCAATTTATGCAGGAACTTCTACTGGTAGATATGCTTTTGCAAGAGCAGTTGGTAATAATACCGATGCTTATGATGGTGGCTTGGCATACGATGGATCAAGAAATCTAACATTCCGTACTAATGCAGATACGGAGAGAATGAGAATAGATGGCTCGGGCAGAATATTAATTGCTACTACTGTATCAAACCCAGTAAGTATTGCAGACCATAGATTAGTAGTAGAATTAAATTCAAGTTTTGCAGGTATTGCTGTTGGTGGTGATGGACTTGTAGATACTAGAGCAGTTATGAATTTTTATAATGATAATGGTGGTGTTGGTTCTATTACCACAAACGGTTCATCAACTGCTTATAATACATCTTCAGACTATAGATTAAAAGAAAATGTAGATTACACTTGGGATGCAACAACAAGACTAAAACAATTAAAACCAGCTAGATTTAATTTTATAGCTGATAAAGATACAACTTTAGATGGTTTCTTAGCACACGAAGTTTCAAGTATAGTTCCAGAATCCGTAACAGGTGAAAAGGATGGTGCAGAGATGCAAGGTATAGACCAAAGTAAATTAGTGCCTTTATTGGTAAAAACAATACAAGAACTAGAGGCAAGAATAACAGCTTTAGAAAGCTAATTAAAAAGGAGAATAAATATGGCAATAGGATACACTTGGGATTGTAAAAAATGTGATACATATCCCTCTAAAAGTGGTAAATCTAATGTAGTGCATAACGTACATTGGAGGCTTACTGCAACAGACGATACTAATAAAGATAGTGACGGTAACAACTGGACAGCTACTAGCTATGGTTCACAAGCTGTAAGCACAGATGATTTATCTAGTTTTATTAATTGGTCAAGTTTGAAAGAAAGTGATGTACAAGGCTGGGTTGAAACAGCATTAACTGCTGATACAGTTACAGCTATGAAAGCATCATTAGATGCACAGATAGCTGAAAAAGTATCACCTACAAGCGTAACTAAAACTTTAAGTTAATAAGGTAAAAAATGATAAAAGAAAATAAAGAATCAGTAGTAATATTAGATGATAAAGAAATGAAGGTTGCTGATCTGTCAGCAGAACAACAATACTTACATACACAAATATTAGATTTAACCAATAAACAAAAACGCATACAGTTTGAACTTGACCAAGTTAATGCCAGTTTAAGTGTGTTTAAAAACGCATTTATAGATTCTGCAAAACAAAAAGCAGATGAAGTTTTAAATAATCCAGAGGAGGATGATAATGACAATTCTTAATATATTTTCATGGATAACAACCATAATAGCGATTGCATCATTTGTTGCAGCCGTCACACCAACACCCCAGGGTAATTGGTGGTTAGGCAAACTTTACCGCATCATTGATTGGTGTGCCCTTAATGTTCTAAAAGCCAAGGAGAAGCACAATGAGTAGCTGGTGGTCAAATTTTTGGGATAAAGTAACAGGCACTGAACGAGTCCAGGTCAGATCAAGAAATAAAAAAGGCCATTATGTTGCAGATGATAAATCTACTCCAGATGTAAACGAGGCTTACACAACAGTAAGAAAAAAAAGAGGTAGGCCTGCAAAGGTAACTACCGATAACATAGACGAATAATGGCAACAGTTAAAGACGCTTTAAATGCAATAGAGTCACACGAAAGAGAGTGTAGAGCTTTGTACAAAAGCATTGATAAAAGATTAGAAGACGGATCTAAGCGTTTTGATAAATTAGAAAACATGATATGGGCAGTCTACCCATTTATTGTAGGAGCAGTAATACTAGCGAGGTTTATATAATGCACGAAGGAAGCGGAAGATTTGGCGGAGACATGGATCGTAATGAAGTAGAAATGGATCTTAATAAGTTTATGTCTATGATTCAAGAGATCGGTGAACTTAAAGAAAAAATTAGAGATTTGGAAGACGAAACAAATGTAAACCCCTGGCAAAAAGTAATTCACTTAGCTAGAGCAATAGATGCCTGGAGAATATTTCCCAGAATATTTGTTGTGGTTTATATCTACCTTATGTATGAGTCTGTTATTTGGTTTATGAACCTACCAGATCCTAACCTAGAACAATCAGCATTAGTCTCAGTTGTTGTAGGTGCTATGGGTGTTGTCTTTGGAGTTTATTCTGGTAAGTCTGGACAAAGTAAAGGGTTTAAAGGCGAAGATAAATAATGAACCAAGCCATAGGCTTGATCGGCGACGTAGGCCTACCAATCGCAAGCGGCTTGATTATGGGATATTTTATATTTCTTATAATCAGACAGCTTATGAATAATCTAGTATCTGACATTAAATCTATCCAGGGCATTACAAAAATGCTTATTACTAGAGCCTCAATAATGAACAACGACATTATTAGAATCGATACAGTAGTGTCAAGCGCACTTGACATACCTCCAGATCTTGAACGAATCGCTAGAGCAGAAAACTTTGTTGAAGACGGCAAGATTGATGCTAGACGCGATTAATGGATATAGTTGACTTAATACAAAAATTTGGTTTTCCAACTGTAATGGTAATTGGCTTAGGATATTTTGTGTTCTATGTCTGGCAAACTATTAACAACACTATAGATCCGTCTATAAGTGAAATGAAAAAGACTATTATTAGGTTGACGGACCAACTACGACTTTTAGACCAAGATATGATACGATTAAAAGAGAAGGTTGATACTGTAACAAAAATAAGACAACAAAAAAAAGATGATATTCAAAGAAAAAAATAAAAAAGAAGATACGACTTACATTTATAGAGGCGTAGTTCTAATAGGTTTTATTTTGTTTTTTGGAATATTAGTCCAAAACCTTGCAGCTGACGAAATTAAATTTGGCTTTAAAAGTCCATCATTTAACGGAGTGGGTATTTCCTCACATTATCTTACAGTGGAGTCGCAGGAGTATTCTAGGAAAGAAAAACTCAGAGCAGATCTGCGCGCCTTGGAAGAACAAAGAAAAAGAGACGAAGAAAACTCGGTTATAAGCAGGTTTACCAAAAATCTTGAATCACGCATATTCGCACAAATTTCAAGACAAATCGTTGATCAATTATTTGGTGAAAATCCAGCTACAACTGGTTCTTTTACTTTGTTTGACAACATCATAACCTGGACCTCCGACGGGACATACATAACATTAACCATTTATAATACTTTAGATGAAACAACTACTGAGATCACTATTCCTATTGGCGACTTCGGCTTTGGTGGCTAGTTGTGTTTCGCATGTCAAACTAATATCACCCTGCTTAACTAATCCAGAAGGCGACTACAAAGACGTAGTTTCTATTATCGGTAAAGCTCAATGTTTTTCAAAAGACGCTTTTAATAACAAGCCAATAACTGAAGAAATACAAAATTTACCAGCACCGAAATTAAAGCCTGTTGTAGCAGTATATAAGTTTGCTGATTATACAGGCCAAAGAAAATCTGTTGACGGTTATGCAAACTTCAGTACAGCTATGACACAAGCTCCAGAAACTTACTTAATAAGAGCTTTGAAACAATCTGGTTTTTTTCGTGTAGTTGAACGTGTTGGAATAGATCACATAAATAAAGAAAGACAAATTATTAGATCTACCAGAGAAAAATTTGATGAAAAAACAAAACAGATGCCTTTGCTTTTTGCAGGTCTGATTATGGAAGGTGGCATTATTGATTACAACACAAATTTAAAAACTGGAGGCGTAGGAGGTCGTACATTGGGCGTGGGCAGCTCAAAACAGTATAGAGAAGATACTGTTTTAGTAGCCATAAGAGTTGTATCCGTTAGCACTGGCGAAATTTTGCTTGAAAATTTGACCACTAAAACAATATTGTCAGTCGGCTTATCAAGCGATGTATTTAGGTTTGTGTATGACGACACTCAACTTATAGAATTTGAGACAGGAAATGCCATGAACGAAAGTAAGTCCATTGCTTTGCAAAGCGCTATAGAAATTGGTATTGTAGATATTATTAAACAAGGCAGCGAGCGGAAATTTTGGGAGTATGATGAATAGGTACTTAATTTTGCTATTGGCCACAGGCTTTGTTTATGCAGACAATGAAATTTATGTAGATCAAAGCGGTAATGCTGCTGCAATCGATTTAGAGCAGCTTGGATCATCTAACCTTATAGGTGGAAACTCAGCCACAACTGGAACAATGACCGTTTTAGATCTTGACGGTGTTAGTATGACACTTGACATAAATCAAATAGGATCTTCTAACCAATTCAAATCTGACGCTATTGACGGCGACAATTTTACTGGATTTTTTGAGTACGACGGTGATAGTAATGTGTGGGATTTATTAATGAACTCTACAGGATTAATTACAGCTGACTATGTAGATCTTAATATTGATGTTACAGGATCCAGCAATGAAGCAGATATAAAAATTGCAGAGAACGCAGACTCCTCATATCTTAACCTTGACTGGATTATTACTGGCGATTCTAACCAATTTGACTTTGATATTGATTATGAAAATGCAGTGAACTATATGGATGTAAACGGCAGTAGTAATACAATTAACTTTACAGCTAGTGGATACTCTGGGACCTCGTCTTCGGATGCTGGTTATTTTAATTTAGACCTAGACGGCAGTAGCAATACATTAAACATCATTCAATCTTCAACATTAGCGCGTGACTGGTTATCAATCATATCCAACACTTCTCACTCTAATATTTGTGTTGTTCAAAATGACGGTGGTACCACCACTTCATGCTGATACAATAGGTGATATTACAGAGTTACAAGGTTTTGGCAGAGTAGTTAGAGATCAGCCGTACAACGCTGAGATTGACTTTGACATAAATTCCCTGGATAACGTGCAAACTGCTGCTGGCCGTATTGCAATTACTTTTTTAGACGAATCAACAGTAAAGCTAACAGAAAACTCTGAATTACTCATAAACGAATATGTTTATAATCCTAATCCAGATAAGTCAAAAATGGCTCTACAATTTGCAAGTGGAACTATTAGGTTTATAAGTGGTAATGCAAACAAGCTCAACAAAAAAAATATAACCCTTTCAACACCTACTTCACAAATTTTTGTGCAAGGAACTGATTTTGTTTGCACGGTTGATCTTTTTGGTAAATCTTTAATTATTTTGTTACCAGATGAATTTGGTAATGCAAGTGGAGAAATAGTTGTACAAACAGCTGTTGGACAAACAATACTTAATAAACCATACCAAGCTACAACCACATCTTTGTACGAAAACCCACCAAGCAAACCAGTCACCTTAGATATTACGTTGGATCTTATTGACAACATGTTAATTGTCACACCTCCCAAGGAACAGATAGCAAACCAAGAACAACAACAAACTGCCCAGGCTGATTATTTAGAGTTTAACGATTTAGATGTTGATTTGTTAAATGAAGATTTTTTTGAAGAAGAAGAAGATGTATCTTTTGACGAGCTCGACATAGATCTATTAAGTACAAATTTTTTAGAAGATCTATTAGATGTATTAGACGAACTTGATGTTGGAGACACAGAAGAAGAAAACCTTACAAACTTTTCAAGCGGTATTAAAGTGACTGGCACAAAAATAGGCCAGGACACAGAAACACAAATAACAACTTTAGTACAAGGAACACAAGTAAAGTTAATGAGGCTGGTAAACCAAAATGCACAAGTCATTGTCAATGGTGATCAATCTTATACAGTCATTTTTATACAGGATGGTGTTTCAAGGACAGTTCAAATAAACGGCGCGGCCACCTCTAGTATTACAATTAGGCAATCTTCTGGATGAAAAAAATAATATTTACAACATTTTTATTACTTGGCTTACCATTACTGTTTCAGCTATATCCCTTACAAATTCTAAAACTACAAACTTTTGATACTTTTGTAAAAGAATACGAGCCTAGCGGTAATTTTGTAATTCTCAATATTACCCAGGAGGACATACAAAAATCTGGTGGCTGGCCCTTCCCACGCCAAGAGTTAGCACAAATACATGTAGATCTGTTAAATGCAGGAGCTATTGGAGTTGGTTGGGTGGTTTCTTTTCCACAAGCCGATAGGTTTGGCGGCGATGATGTCTTTGTTGAAGCGCTCGGATATAGTCCAAGTGTTCTGGCCATGTTTGAATATGACAATGGTATTTATCCTCCGACAAGTGGCACAGTTTTACTTGGTGAAAATATTAGTGGTATTATGTCAAAGGGAGTCGTTCAGAACAGCCACACTTTTCAACAAACCCCCCAAGGCTTGTCATCGGCTCCCACTGAAATAGATAATTTAGTAAGACGTATTCCTTTGCTTATGCAAACACCAGATGGTTTTGTTTCATCTTATGGTACCGAAGTGTTAAAAGTTCTTGCTGGATCTAAAACTTATATTATTAAAGGCGACGAAAATGGCATGCAACAAATTACAGTCCAGGGACTTCCTCCTGTTGACGTAGATCGTCTAGGCCGCAAATGGATCTCTTGGGTAAAAACTCCAGAAACTAATTTACAAGATATGGAAGTAGAAAATAAATTTGTATTTATTTCGGTTGATGCTCCAGGAGTTATGCCACAAGTTGCAACACCAGTCGGATTACTTGGCCCACACAAAGTTCAAGCAGCTCTAGCTGAGTCAATATTGATTGAAAACTCTCCAAAAATACCAGATTGGGCCTTAGCAGCCGAAATATTGATTTTTGCGATTTTCGTGCTCACCATATCGCTTGTATTCGCATATTTGACTACGACCAAGGCACTTGCTTTCGGCGTGATTTTTATGGCGCTGACAGGCCTCTTAGGCGTTTTTAGCATCCAAAAAGGCATTTTATTGGATTTTTCATGGACTTTAGTATCAGAATTTGTCATTGGCAGCGTAATTTTCTATTTACGGTTCAGAACAGAGTATTTATTACGTCAACAGATCAAAAAACAATTTGAACATTATTTAGATCCGAGACAAGTAAAACAACTCCAAGACAATCCAGATCTACTTAAACTCGGTGGTGAAAAAAAATATTGCAGTTACCTCTTTACAGATTTACGCGGCTTCACTTCACTCAGTGAAAAATTATCGCCAGAAGAAGTTACTGAGATAATGAACAAAACCTTAACTGTCCAGGTAAACGCTGTGCAAAAATTAGGTGGAATGACGGACAAATTTATCGGGGACGCAGGCATGTTTATTTTTGGAGCGCCCTTAGATTGTGAAGACCATGAAACCAAAGTGGTGCAAGCTGCAATAAATATACAAGAAGGTATAGCTGAATTAAATAAAACACTTTCCACTCCAGTCCAAGTAGGCGTGGGTTGTCAGTCTGGCTACGCAGTAATTGGAAACATGGGATCCGATACTCGGTTTGATTATTCAGCAATCGGTGATCCAGTAAATACAGCTGCAAGATTAGAGTCGGCAACCAAAGATGTTGGTGTCGATATTCTAATCGGGCAAGAAACTGCAAAAAATTGCAAACTTGTGTTAAAGTCTCTAAAACCTATTAAAGTAAAAGGTAAAAAAGACGAGTTAAAAGTATGGACCATCTAAAGAAATACAGTAAATTGTTTTTATTGTGGTTTGTAAGTCTTTTTAGGCAAAGATATAAAGTCACCGTTTCTTTTAATAAAGAGTACGGTGATTCAGATGACAGAACTTTTGTTACAAAAAAAATTTTAGTGCAAAAAGAAAAACACTTAAAGTTTAGAGACGAAAATGATTATATTATTGAATACAGAAGTGCTGGCGGACTTAATTACATAATAGAGGAAATTTAATGCAACAAGTGTTTATAGGAATAATATTACTTTTAGGGTTAACTACCTATTTTTTATTTAATGAAAACAAAACATTAACAGCTAACAATCTAGTATTAGAAGTTGCTATAGCTTCACAAGAAGAGGCAATAGCGTCATTACAAAATGACTTTGCTCTACAAACTACAGAGCTACAAAATATGACCGTAAAGAGCCAAGCAGCACAGAAAGAATTAAATAGATATTCAGAATTTATTAAAAACTACGAACTGAGTGACAAGATTATGGGTGATCCAGTTGACATGCAAAGGAAGATAAATAATGGTACTAAGCACATTATGGAAGACATCGAGAAAATTAGCATCACTGTTGATGATCTTGATGATGGCTTGCAGTTGCAGCCTAATTCCGACTAAACAAATAAAAGTAACTGCAAAACCTATGGACCGAACCATAGTACAGCCAGTTATGCCTAGAGAAATAGATCTTAAAGAAGTTAGGTGGCTTACTATAACTCCAGAAAACTTTGAAGAACAGTTTGCTATTATAGAAGAACAGGAAGGAGAGTTAGTCTTTTTAGCTATGACCGTACCAGATTACGAGACTATGGCCTACAACATGCAAGAAATTAAAAGGTACATAACAGAACTTAAAGATGTTGTGGTGTATTATAGAAAAGTGACAACAAAACAGGATAAAGAAAATGAGTAAAACTCCAGACGCTTTTGTATATAATTGTGAACTGAAAAAAGTTATAGATGGAGATACCGTTCGGTTAGCAACCATAGATCTAGGCTTTAGTGTTAAATTACATAATAAGTCTGTAAGGGTGGCTAAGATTGACACTCCAGAATCTAGGATTAACATAAAAAAATATCCAGAACGTGCAAAAGAAAAGGAGCTAGGATTATTAGCAAAACAAAAAATGAAAGAATGGTTGGTAGGCGACATTACATTAAAGTCTTATGGCACAGACAAATATGGGAGAGTATTAGGTGATATTTTCTGTAGTAAAGGAAATGTTGCTGACTTGCTTAAAAAAGAAAATCTTGCTGTTGACTATGATGGCGGGAAAAAAACTAAAGTATGGGGAGAATAACATGCAAATATCACAAGAAGGTTTATCGTTAATTAAAAAATTTGAAGGGTGTGAGCTAGAAGCCTATAAATGCAGTGCAGGCGTTTGGACAATAGGCTATGGATCCACAAAAGGTGTAAAAAGTGGAGATACCATAACTCAAGAAGAGGCAGACCAACTATTGCTGCATGAAATGGCAGAATATGAAAGCTATATAAATGATATGGTTGAAAATAATTTAAAACAGAACGAATTTGACGCGATGGTATCGTGGGTTTTTAATCTTGGTCCAGCTAGTTTAAAAAAATCAACTTTATTAAAAGTTTTAAATAGTTCGCATCCAGATTGGAATGATATTCCTGCACAAATAAAAAGATGGAATAAAGCTGGAGGAAAGGTTCTCCAGGGGTTAGTTAGAAGAAGAGAGGCGGAGGCTTTACTATTCGAGGGTAAAGAATGGCACGAAGTATAAGTGTGTGTAATACTACGCTTAGGCGTTTATCGCTTAGAGCTGAGTTGCATAATTTATCGTCGCTACCTTGTTTCTCAGCTCGCTTATGAGTGAAGTATCTTTCAAAGATTTTGATATTTTATCTGAGCAAGACAAAGCTGAGACTGTCGCCTTATTGCAAAGATATGACCAGCTTAAAAAACAAGATGGTTGTCAACAAGATTTTATAACTTTTATAAAACATATGTGGCCCGACTTTATTGAGGGCGCACATCATAAAATTATTGCAGAAAAGTTTAATAAAATTGCTGATAATAAATTAAAAAGACTAATAGTTTGTTTGCCACCAAGACACTCAAAGTCTGAGTTTGCATCAACATTTTTTCCTGCTTGGATGATGGGCAGACGCGGTAATTTAAAAATAATTCAAACAACTCACACAGCTGAACTAGCTGTAAGATTTGGTCGTAAGGTTAGAAACATAATAGACAGTGAAGATTATCAGCATGTTTTTCCAGATCTACAGCTACAAGCAGATAACAAATCAGCTGGCCGTTGGACAAGTAACCAGGAGGGTGAATTTTTCGCTGCTGGTGTCGGTGGTGCCATTACAGGTCGTGGTGCAGATCTATTAATTATTGATGATCCACACTCCGAACAAGATGCACTGTCACCGAAAGCATTAGAATCAGCGTACGAGTGGTACACATCTGGCCCGAGACAGCGTTTACAGCCTGGCGGAATTATTGTGATAGTAATGACTAGGTGGAGTACAAAAGACCTGGTTGGTAAAGTTTTAAGCAAACAAGGTGATGAAAATGCAGATCAATGGGAGGTAGTAGAGTTTCCTGCTATTTTACCAGATTCAGAAAAACCTTTATGGCCAGAGTTTTGGAAAAAAGAAGAATTGCTTGGCGTAAAAGCCTCGTTACCAATATCTAAGTGGAACAGTCAGTGGATGCAAAATCCTACAGCTGAGGAAGGATCTATAGTAAAAAGAGAATGGTGGAATAGATGGGAAGACCATGATGTACCTTCTTATTCTTATGTAATACAAAGTTATGATACGGCTTTTTCTAAAAAAGAAACAGCCGACTATTCAGCCATAACTACCTGGGCAATTTTTAACAGAGGTGACGAACAAAACGATGAAATTATACTTTTAGATGCAAAAAGGGTACGTTTTGACTTTCCAGAACTAAAAAAACTTGCTTTAGATGAATACAGATACTGGGAGCCAGATTGTGTGTTAATTGAGGCAAAAGCATCTGGAACACCGCTTACACACGAACTCAGACGTATGGGCATACCTGTCACCTCATATACACCAAGCAGAGGACAGGACAAAGTAGCCAGGATGAATAGTGTTGCACCTATATTTGAATCTGGCATGGTGTGGGCACCAGAAGATGATTTTGCCGAAGAGGTCATTGAAGAAATGGCATCATTTCCATTTGGTGATTATGACGACTTTTGCGATAGTGCTACAATGGCTCTAATGCGTTTCCGTCAAGGTGGTTTTATATCACTACAAGAAGACTACCAAGATGAAATAAAGTTATTAAAGAAAAATAGGACGGTTTATTATTAAGACATACGCAACAACTTTTGAATGGGATGGAGTAAAATATTCTGGCCCTTTAATACATGCAGAAAGTTTTACACAGGCTAAAATAATAGCAGAGTACCATGGCCTTTTGATTGATGGTGAATTAGAGGCTATCATAGGAACAGAAGTGGAACTTACAGAAGATCCACGCAACAGGGTTTTACATTAATTATGGCTATAGATAAATTAGGAACGAACGAAGATCCAGATATAAAAGTCCAGGGATCCTCTGTAGAAATCGTACCAGATACTACAAGAGACGAACAAATTGCAGCAGCAGCTCAGATATTAGTTGATGATGAAGAAATACTTTTAGACCAAGAAATACAACAAGAGTTGGCACCACAAATGAGTTTTGATGCTAATTTAGTAGACTTTATAGATGAAATTACACTCGAAAAAATAGCAAGCGATTTACTCAGTTCTATTAGAGGCGATAAACAATCAAGATCTGAGTGGGAAAAAACTTATACCGATGGCCTTAAATATCTTGGTATGAAGTTTGATGAAACCAGGTCGCAGCCATTTGAAGGATCATCTGGTGTGGTGCATCCCATTCTTGCTGAGGCTGTAACTCAGTTTCAAGCTCAAGCCTATAAAGAAATGCTACCCGCAAAAGGTCCAGTAAAAACAGAAATTGTTGGTGCTCGAACTATAGAGACTGAAAATCAAGCTGAACGTGTCCAGGAGTTTATGAATTATTACATAATGAATGAAATGGACGAATATGATCCAGAGCTGGATCAAATGCTGTTTTATCTACCATTAGCTGGATCTTGTTTTAAGAAAGTTTATTTTGATAATGTGTTAAACAGAGCTGTAGCTAAGTTTATTGCGCCAGAAGATCTTATTGTGCCTTATGAAGCAGCTGACATGAGTTCAGCTGAAAGAATTACACACTCAATAACCATGTCTGCCAATGAAATTAAAAAACAGCAAGTATCTGGGTTTTATGCAAATGTCGACATAGGATCTGGCGGCATATCAGAAGATATGAACGATATAGATGAAGCGATAGATGAAATACAAGGCATATCACCCTCTTATAAAGAAAACAGAAACAGAACCGTTTATGAAGTACATACGGTATTAGACATAGAAGGTTTTGAAGACATGGACCAAGGCGGTGTACCAACTGGCCTTAAATTACCTTACATAGTGACTATTGAAGAAGACTCGGAACAGGTTTTATCAATAAGAAGAAATTATATAGAAACAGATCCGTTTAAAAACAAAATCAATTATTTTGTACAATATAAATTTTTACCTGGACTTGGTTTTTATGGCTTAGGCTTATCACACATGATCGGCGGCCTTTCAAAAGCATCAACATCTATATTAAGACAGCTTATTGATGCTGGTACTCTTGCTAATTTACCTGCTGGTTTTAAAGCAAGAGGTATGAGGATCCGAGACGAGGACGATCCATTACAACCAGGTGAATTTAGAGATATTGACACTACAGGTGGATCTTTAAGAGAAAATTTAATACCGCTACCAATAAAAGAGCCAAGTAATGTTTTAATGCAATTACTCGGTATTTTAGTAGATTCTGGTAAGCGTTTTGCCGCTATAGCAGACATGAATGTAGGTGACATGAACCAAGCAATGCCTGTTGGTACAACTGTTGCTTTACTTGAGCGTGGCACTAAGGTAATGAGCGCAATTCATAAAAGATTGCATTATGCACAAAGAATTGAGTTTGGATTACTTGCAAAAGTATTTAGTGAGTATTTACCTCCTGTTTATACTTATCAAGTTGGTTCTGGACCAGGTGAAGTAAAACAACAAGACTTTGACGATAGAGTAGATATAGTACCAATCTCAGATCCTAATATTTTTTCACAAAGCCAAAGAGTGACCTTAGCTCAAGAACTTTTACAAATGGTTCAATCAAACCCAGAAATACACGGCCCTTTAGGAATTTATGAGGCTTACAGAAGAATGTATGCAGCTCTTGGTGTAGATAATGTTGATGCTTTGTTACAGCCACCGCCAGACAATACACCTAAACCACAGGATGCAGGTTTAGAAAATGCTGGGTTATTAATGGGCCAACCTGCCCAGGCTTTTCCAGAACAAAATCATCAAGCGCATTTAGATACGCACAAAAGTTTATTTTTAACTACTATTGTAAAAGAAAGTCCCCAGGTACAAGCTCTTATAATTTCTCACTGCATGCAGCATTTACAATTTATGGCAATGCAGCAAGCGCAAGAACAAATGCCACCAGAAATACAACAACAAATACAGCAAATTCAAGGACAAATGCAACAAGTTTCTCCAGAAGAAGCGCAACAAATCCAACAACAAATACAAATGATTACAGAACAATTTAGTGCCCAGATTATGGCTCAACTAGCTAACGAGTTCTTGCAATCTATTGGTATGGGGTCTGGTGAAGATCCGTTAGTGGATATAAGAAACCGTGAATTAGATCTAAAAGATAAAGAACTAAACATGGAATCTGAGCAGTTTATGGTAAAACAAGGCCAAAGACAGCAAGAAAAAATGATGGACGGGCAATTGCAACAAACAAGGATAAATGTGCAAAAAGAAATTGCGGATGATAAACTTGGAGTCGCTTTAGATAGACTTAAACAAAATGCTGATTTAAAGTTATTTGAATTAGAGAATAAAATTCGAGGAATATTATGACAACATCTTACAAACTAGAAGCACAGAAAAAATTAAAAGCTGAAAAAAAACTAATGCGTGAGCAAGAGGCTATGGAGTTAAAACAACAACAAGAAATAGAAGATAAAGCGCATCAAGAAAATATGGCTAGAATAGCTGCAAAGATGGCAATTATTAATGGTGCAGTGCCAGTAGAGGAGAAAAAAGTTGTTAAAAAAACAACAACAAAGAAAAAATCTACAGCAAAAAAGCCAGCAGTAAAGAAAAAAACTACGGTTAAAAAAGCAACAAAGAAAAAGACTAAATAAATTATGGATGAAATAGCTGTTTTAGACAGTATTAAAAAATCAATTGCACAAAGAGAACAGCAAATACAAGAAACTTTGATGTCTGGTGGACTAAAAGATATTGAACATTATAAATATTTGCAAGGAGAGCTCAGTGCTTTATACTATATTGCAAACGAGATAAGTGATATGGGAAAAAATATATGACGAATATTAAAGAAAATAACGTAATGGCCAAAAAGGTAGCAGAGGCATACGTTGAACCAGATTCTGTGGTTTTAGATCCAGAAAAGCTAGATCAATCAATTTTAGATCGCATGCCGCAACCAACTGGATGGAGAATGTTAGTGCTACCATACGCAGGAAAAGCCAAAACAGAAGGTGGTATTATTCTTACAAAACAAACAACGGACAGAGAGGCTTTGTCAACAGTTGTAGCTTATGTGGTTAAAAAAGGACCACTAGCTTACAACAACAAAGAGAGATACGGAGATTCACCCTGGTGTGAAGAAAAACAATGGGTTTTAATCGGACGCTACTCTGGTTCGAGATTTAAACTTGAGGACGGTGCAGAGGTTCGCATTATCAATGATGATGAAGTGATTGCCACCATACTTAATCCAGATGATATAGTGAGCTTATGACGATAGAAGAACAAAATCAAATACAACCAGAGGTTGAAGATATTGAGGTAGAAGTTACTGAATCACAAGAAGTTTCTAAAGAGGCTTCAAGCGACGACGAGCTAGAAAATTACACAAAAGGTGTATCAAAAAGAATAAACAAACTAAATGAAAGAAAAAGAGCTGCCGAAGAAAAAGCAGCTGCATTAGAAGCTGCATTACAGCAAAGAGAACAAGAAGTCCATGCTTATTATAACCAAGCATTACAATCTCAAAATAGTTTGTTAGCAAAAGAAGAAGAAACGATTAATTTAAAAGAGCGCGAAGCTAATGAGCTGTATAAAAAAGCTCATGGTGCAGGCGATGCTGAACTTATGTCAAAAGCTGACAGTTTAAAAAATGAAGTTTCTATACAAAAAGAAAAGGTAAGAATTGCAAAACAGAGACAAGAACAAACATATGCTCAGTCACAGCAAAATTACTATCAACAACCTGCACAAGAACAAAAAGTCCAGGTGCAGCCAACTCAAGAGGCTTTAGAATGGAAGTCAAAAAATAGTTGGTTTGGTGAAGAACCAGAAGCTACACAATACGCTCAATATACACATGTAAATTTGGTTAATGAGGGTTTTGAACCAGATTCAACTGAATATTATAATGAGTTAAATAATAGAGTTTATAAAGTTTATCCAGATCTAAGATCTGATAATGCTGATCAAAGTGAGGGCAGGCCCGCTGTGCAAAGAGTCGCCTCCACTTCCCCAGGAAGTCGGCAAAAAACACAAGGCAAAAAGAACGGTGTGCAATTTTCAAAAAATGAAGTTGACAGACTCCGTGGACTAAAGCCGCATGGCATGACAGAAGATGCCTGGCTAAAATCCGTTGCTAAAGAAAAACAACGAATTGCATCTAGGGAGGCAAAATGACAACTGAAAAAGAAATAACACAAACCAGAAATTCTCGTGAATCCGAGCAGCACGCTAAAAATACTCGTAGACAACCATGGCGACCAGTAAGAAAACTTGAAACTCCTCCACCACCAGAAGGATACGAATATCGTTGGATAAGAGAATCCATGCTTGGTCAAGAGGATAAAGCTAATGTAAGTAGAAGAATTAGAGAAGGATGGGAACTCGTAAGAGGAACCGATCTCCCTAGTGAATTTTCTTACCCTACAGCTGACGAAGGAAGACATGCTGGTCTTGTTTATAGTGAAGGCTTGCTATTGGCAAAAATACCTATTGAAACCAAAGAAGAACGTAATGCTTATTACGAAGATCAAACCCGTCTTAAAAAAGAGGCTTTAGACAATAATATGTTTACAGAATCCAGAAAAGATGGCAGGTACGTTAAGTATGATGCAGATAGAAAGTCTAATGTTACTTTTGGAAAAAAGTAATTAAAATAGGAGAATATAAAAATGGCTAATAAAGATAGCGCATTTGGATGTAAACCTGTTCGTATGATGAGCGGAGCACCCTATTCTGGTGGACAATCCAGATATAGAATTGCTAGTGGAGCAACAACACCAATATTCCAAGGCGACTTGGTAACACAGCTAACTGGCGGTGTAATTGGTAGACATGCAGCTTCTGGTACTGTTCCAATTGTCGGAGTGTTTAACGGTGTTCAATACACTGATCCAACATCTGGCGAACAAGTGTTTAGTAACTATTATCCTGGAAGCATCGCTGCTTCTGATATAATAGCAAGCGTCGTTGATGATCCCAACGTAGTTTTTGAAATTCAAGGAGACGCAGCAATGCCTGTGGCCGACTTGTTTGGAAACTTTGAAATCGTTGATGGTTCACCAGTTGGCGATACTTCATCTGGGATTTCTAACACTGAGATTGCTGTGAGCACTGGTAATACCACTGCTACACTGCCTTTGAAAGCGTTAGACATATCACAGGATCCAGAAAACGATGATGTTTCATCATCAAATACTAACGTACTTTGTGTCATACAGAATCATATCTGCGGACAAAAAAGTGCTGGTTTAGCATAAGGAGGCTAAAATAAAATGGCAATTTCAAGAGCACAATTAGCGAAAGAGCTAGAGCCTGGTCTAAACGCACTTTTTGGAATGTCCTATGATTCCTACGAGAGAGAATATGAAGATATTTTTGTTATCGAGGATTCAAATAGAGCATTTGAAGAAGAGGTTTTAGTAACTGGATTCGGTTCTGCACCACTTAAGTCCGAAGGACAGGGTGTACAATTTGACAACGCATCTGAAAGTTACAGTGCACGTTATACGCATGATACGATTGCGTTAGCGTTTGCTTTAACAGAAGAAGCAGTAGAGGACAATTTATATGACAGTCTCGGGAAGAGATACGTCAAAGCATTAGCAAAATCTATGGCTAACACCAAAGAGGTTAAAGGCGCTGATGTTTTAAATAATGCTTTCTCTTCTAGCTTTACAGGAGGCGATGGAGTATCACTTATTAACACTGCCCACACACTATCTGGTGGTGGAACAGCTGCGAACAGAGCTACTACTATGGCTGACTTAAATGAGGCTTCATTAGAAGACGCATTGATTGATATTTCAACTTTCACGGATGATAGAGGTTTAACTATTTCTGTCCAAGCTGACAAACTTGTGGTCCCACCACAGTTAGTGTTTGTTGCTGACAGAATCTTAAACTCTCAGCAAAGATCTGGTACAGCTGATAATGACCTTAACGCAATTAAAAACACTGGGGTTTTACCTGGTGGCTATAGCGTCAACCATTATCTTACTGATCCAGATGCTTTCTTCATCCTTACATCTGTAAATAGTGCAGGCGAAGGTCTAAAAATGTTCCAAAGATCTCCAATGGAGACTTCAATGGAACCAGACTTTTCTACTGGCAATATCAGATATAAAGCGAGAGAGAGATATTCATTCGGTTTCTCTGATTGGAGAGGAATTTACGGATCTCAAGGTGCATAAATGAACGATTAGAAATACCGTTTATAACTCAAGTATTTCAAACAAAGGGCCTCAAAAGGGCCCTTTTTTTTGCCTAAAATAAATCAATATATTATGTGTAAATAGTTGCAATTAGTTGCATATTTTAGTATATTAGTTATGTGGGAATTGAAATTAAAAAGACAAAAAAAGGAGGTCTTATGAAAGAAGGTGCTTTAATCAAAAAGCTAAACAAACTTTATCCTGGTGTCAAAGCTACTCCGATGGCTGAGTGGGACGACACCAATGATCCAGGCATTTGGTTTAAAGGTAGTGAAGACAGCATGGCTGTCGATGGCTTACCGCTTTATGACTGCTACGAAGAGTTTGGGTATGAGATCAACCCAGACGTTGAGAAAATTTTGAACGATGCTGGTTGGATGGCAGAGCCATACGATGCTGGCACTTTAATGGCTTACCCAAATTAAGGAGGTGGCGTAGTGAAAAACTATAAAGATGTTACTCATTATACCAATAGGTATGATGATCTTATGAACACTGAACTAGAGATAGTGAAAAATGTTTACAATTATGACAAGGATGGTGCTAGGCAAGACGACTACTTGCTTTATCCAAAATACAGTATCAAATTGCCTAATAAAATGACTGGACTAAGAATGACCAGCACCATGGATGGTGAACAACCTTGTTATGAGAACACAGCATATTTGAATATGCTTGAGGAATACAATGTTTATCACGACATGAGCATTGCGGACTATCCAAGACACGGTGATACTAAAAGGATTTTTTACAAAGATCTTGAAAAAGCACAAGCTGCTTTATATTACTTAAAAAAACACAATAACTATATCAACAAAAAGGAGGTTGCGTAGTGAAATACAAATCAAGTGATGATGTGATAAAAGACTTAATGCCAAAGGTTATTAAGTTGGTTAGACAAACAGCATACGTTGATCCAAATGATCCAAGAGTAACTGACGCAGATGCTCTTGGAATAATTGTGGCCAAGTATTTGAAATGGGATGGTGCAGACATTATGGAAACAATGCACTCAGCTCTGGAAGATGCCAACTACCACACACTAAACGAAAAATTGTTAGAAACATACAAGGATTGGGAGAACGAAGATCCTGGTGAACTTGACTGGAATAATACGGCTAGTCCAGCGCATTATTAAAAGGAGTTATAAATAATGAAACCAATAAATAGAATATTTGTTGATATGGACGGAGTCTTAGCTGACTTCGTCCAGGGCGTTCAAGGGCCAAAGTATTTGAATGGCCCTTTGACTGACGACTTGTATGACGACAATAAAATTGCACTTAGTAACAAAGGCCTATTCAAAGATCTACCGCCTATGACTGATATGCAAGATCTTATTGACGGCATTAAAGATACAGGTATTTACTGGGAGATCCTAACTTGTACTGGTGAGCTAAACAGAAAAAAAGTAGCACAAGACAAAACCACTTGGATTAGAGAACATGTAGATCCAGGAGTCGTTATTACTTGTACTTTTAAAGGTGAGCAAAAAGCAGCCTATGCTAAACCTGGTTCTGTACTTATTGACGACAGGCCTAGAAACATAAACGCCTGGACCGACGCAGGTGGTATAGGTATTCTTCACGCCAACGCAGCTGACACAATGCAACAGTTGCAAGATCTAATAAACTAGGTTCCTAGTTGCACAAATAACAGCCAAAAGGTATTATCGATACTGTACTTATGAATGTTGCGGACATGGTGTTCGCAATGGCTAATTAAAAGGAGGCTGTTTATGACTACGCATTTTACCTCTGGCGTGACTAACGTCAGTTCAACTGGGTCCGAAGGACTCGTAAAACAACCGAGCAAGCACAAGTATCACGATTACTTTAATGATTTTGATACATACCTAGCTTCGGATTGGACTATTACAACTACAGAAGCTGGCACTGGTTCAGCAACCGAGGCTCTTGCAGATGGCGATGGCGGTTTATTATTGCTAACAAACGCTGCTGGAGACAATGATCTGGACTTTTTACAACTTGTAAAAGAAGGCTTTAAATATGAAGCTGGAAAACAACTCGGATTCTACTCCAGGTTTAAAACAAACGACGCTACTCAATCTGATATTGTTTGCGGTTTACAAATAACCGATACAACACCATTAGATGTTTCAGACGGTGTTTTCTTTATTAAAAGTGACGGATCTACAACTATTACTTTTGTAGTAGAAAAAAATGGTACGCAATCTACTTTAGATCTACCAAATGCTGTTGCAGATGATACTTTTATGACTGTTGGTTATTTATATAATCCTAAAGATCAAAAGTTTCATGTTTATCAAAACAATGTATTAGCTGGCACAGTAGTGAACACTAATGCACCAGATGATGAAGAATTAACAGTTAGCTTTGGTATTCAAAATGGAGCAGCAGCTGCAAAGACTATGACAATAGACTATGTGCACGCTCTAAAAGAACGTACTAGCTCAACTGAACTTTAAGGAGTAAAAAATGGCTGACGCAGTAACTTCACAAACCATTCAAGATGGTGAAAGAACCGCAATTTTAAAATTTACCAATGTGTCTGACGGCACTGGTGAGTCGGCTGTAAAAAAAGTAGATGTCTCTGCGCTTGCTAAAAATAGCGCAGGGCAAACTTGTACTTCTGTATCGGTAGCAAGAATATATTGGGCAACAGTTGGAATGAGCGTCAAATTAGAGTTTGATGCGTCTACCAATGTCCTGCTTCTTGGTTTGCCTGCTGATAGTACAGGTGATGAATTTTACGATCTATTTACTGGTATCCCTAATAACGCTGGATCTGGCGTTACTGGTGATATTGATTTTACAACGACTGGCCATTCAAGCGGCGATAGCTACTCGATTATATTGGTACTTAATAAAAACTATTAAGTATGGCGGACAAAAAGCCTAAGAAAAAAGCTAAACCAATAGCTAAGACAGTAGGCAAAGGCGGTAATTACCGCTCTACCAAAAGTGGAGCGGGAATGACCAAAAAGGGTGTTGCTGCTTATCGTAAGAAGAATCCTGGATCTAAACTTAAAACAGCTGTAACAGGCAAAGTTAAGAAAGGAAGTAAGGCCGCAAAAAGACGTAAATCTTATTGTGCTAGATCCGCAGGACAATTAAAGAAGAGTTCAGCAAAAACTAGAAACAATCCTAATTCAAGAATTAGGCAAGCAAGACGTAGATGGAAGTGTTAAATGATTGTAAAAAGAAATACAAAAAAGAAAGTTAATAAAGTTATTAAAGGTTTAAAAAAAGCAAGTAATCTACATGCAAAACAGGCAAAAACCTTAGAGTCGTTAAAATTAAAAAAAGGCGGTGCTGCTAAAAAGAAATCAAAAACACCAAGCAATGTATCTAATCCTAGTTTGTACTCTAGGGTTAAGTCTGAGGCTAAACGTAAATTTGACGTTTATCCTAGTGCTTATGCAAATGCCTGGTTAGTAAAAACATATAAAAAACGCGGCGGTGGCTACAAAGGTGCCAAAAAAGCTGCCGAGGGTGGAGAAATGAGTAAATTAAAACCAATACCTTCTGACAATAAAGGATTAAGAAAACTACCTACCAAAGTAAGAAACAAAATGGGTTTCATGCGTAACGGTGGCGAAGTAATGATGGTCCAGGGCAGAGGTTGTGGCGCTATGATGCAAAGCAAGCGCAAAAAGACTAAAGTACCTAGAAGTTAAAAATGAGTCTGACCAAGTGGTTTAAAGAAGATTGGGTTGATATTGGATCTCCAAAAAAAGGTGGGGGTTTTAATAAATGTGGTAGGTCTAAGCAAAAAAAAGACGCTAAAAGAAAATACCCAAAATGTGTGCCAGCTGCTAAAGCTGCAAGCATGACTAAAGCACAAAAAAAATCAGCGGTTCGACGTAAAAGATCTAAAAAACAAGGCGTTGGTGGTAAACCAACAAATGTAAAAACTTTTGCCGCAAAAGGTGGTAAGATAATAAAAAATTCAAACATGGGATTGTTTGGAAGGAGTTAAAAATGAAAGGAACGAAATATAAAGCTGGCGGCGGTGCTATGAAAGGTACTAAATATAAAGCTGGTGGCGGTGCTATGAAAGGTACTAAATATAAAGCTGGTGGCGGTGCTATGAAAGGCACTAAATACAAAGCAGGTGGGGGTGCTATGAAAAGCACTAAAGGTTTTTCTAAAGGCGGAGCTGCTTTGCAAAGTGAAATGAAAGCCAATCCTGGTATGGGTAATATGCCTAAATCAATTATGATGAAACTAGGTGGAGCTGTTAAAGGCACTAAATACAAAGCTAAAGGCGGAAAAAGGTAAACTTTTTTAATTAAATAAGGTGGCGTATTTAATATCAAATATCCCGCAGTTTAAATGCTGGGTACGAAAAGAATTTACAACCAACCATCAACATGGTCACGGTGAATATTTGCATGCTTTGGCATTTGCAGTTAATACAATCCCAGACAGATCTTTGTCCTTTCAAGTTGTTTTTACTGGTTGTGAAACCGATTTTGAGGGTTATCCCGACGAAAATGTACACGGTGGAGCTATGTGGGCCAGGATGCCTATACAAGCTCTTGTTGGCGACATACCTTTACCAGAATGGCCAAAACCAATGGAAGATCATTTAGCACAACCTTGGGATTGTTTAAGTCACGATCATAGCGTAGTCATACTTGACAGAGTAAGCTCAAGTCCTTGGTATTGTAAAATAGATGGCGAGTTTTATATGGGTAAGTATTTATTCACAGTTGATTATACCGAAAATTCTATTGCAGATGATCCTGCACAACATAAACAGTCACATGTGTTATATCTGACTGACGCTGGTGAATATACTGGTAATTTTGTAGCTCTACCTAATAATAGAGTAAGAGCAACTAATCCAGCTTTATGGAGAACAGGTGAAGGAGCACCAGATTTTGCACCCTCACAATGGGTTCATTCTGCTGAGGCACACGAAAGCTATACAGATCCAGTCAAGACATTTGACAATTTATACGCTCAAGAGGAAGATAGAGAGTAATTATGGCATTATCTGGAAGTAAACAGTTTGAACTTGACGTAGCTGATTACGTCGAGGAGGCGTTTGAGCGTTGTGGCCTTGAACTTCGCACTGGTTATGATCTTAAAAGTGCAACCAGAAGCCTTAACCTAATGCTTGCAGAGTGGGCCAACAGAGGTTTAAACCAATGGACTGTCAAAGAAAAAACAGTTGCTATGGTCCAAGGAACTAGCACATACAATATAGATAGCACCAATGCTACAGCTCCGATTGATGTTTTGGACGTTTACATAAGAGAAACTCAAGGATCTGAAACAACGGATCTTCCAATGACCAGATTAAGTAGAGCTGAGTATTCACACATAACAACAAAATCAAGCACAGGTAAGCCAAATCAATTTTTAGTAGATAAACAAACAACACCAACATTAACAGTATGGCCCGTACCAGATAAAACTAGCACCTATACGGTTTACATGAATGTTCTTACAAGAATGGATGATGCCGACGCTGGTGCAAATACCATGGATATGCCATTTAGATTTTATCCGTGTTTAGCAGCTGGTTTGGCTTATTACATTTCTTTGAAAAGAGCTCCAGAGAGAACCAGTTTGTTAAAAAGTTTATATGAAGAAGAGTTTCAAAGAGCTTTATCTACAGATGAAGACAGAGCATCCTTTAGGGTATCGCCTAGTCTAAGGAGTTATAACAACGCATAATGGCTTTTGCATCTGGTAAATTTTCTTATGGCATCTGCGATATATCTGGTTTTAGATATAAACTCCAGGACATGCGTAAAACTTGGGATGGCTTATTAGTCGGCCCAGATCAGTGGGATCCTAAACATCCACAATTAGATCCAAAGCCAGCTCCAGATGATCCTCAAGCTGTAAAAGATGCAAGACCAGATAAAGCCGACGATAATTCCAAATTTTTAGTTTATACTAATGTTGGAAACGGCAAGCTAGGAACAGTTCTTACAACTTTTTCGGTTTCAGCAAGCGTAGGCGAGGTTACGGTGACAACATGAGTTTTACATACAGCACACTAAAAACTGCGATACAAGATTACTTAGAAGTATCAGAAACTACATTTACAAATGAATTACCAACCTTTATTCAAGAAGCTGAGGATCGTATATTCTCATTTGTTCAATTACCAGAACAAAGAAAAAACGTCCAGGGCACAGTAACCACTGGCAACAGATTCTTAGCAACACCAACAGATTTCTATGCTCCTATGAGTTTGGCTGTAATAAGCTCAAGCACATACGATTACTTAGACTTTAAACATCCTTCATTTATTAAGGAATATTCGTCTGGCACCACAAGGGCCAAGCCGAAATATTACTCATTATTTGACGATGCGGCATTTGAAGTTTCACCTATACCCGACGCGGACTATACGATTGAACTTCATTATTTACATAAACCAGTCTCATTGACTGCTGGTAGCGACTCTGGCACGACATTCTTATCCACAGACTATTCCGACGCTTTGTTGTATGGTTCTTTGGTTGAGGGTGCAATTTTTCTTAAAGAGCCATCTGACGTTATTGCACAGTTAGAGGGACGCTTTAAGGAGGCGGTAGCCAGAATGAAAAACACATCCGAAGGTCGTGGAACACGCGACGAATACCGATACGATTCAGTCCGCTCTAGCGTAAGCTAATGAGCGAAATAGGAAATTTAGAGGGCAAAAAAATTGCTCTAATAGGACTTGGCATATCACAAGTTGATTTTGCTATTGGTTTACAAAACGGCAGGGAGTGGGACGAGGTTTGGTGTATCAACTCAGCTGCATCAACATATCCATGCGATAGAATATTTATGTTAGATCCTGCAAGCAGGTTTTTTGATAGTAATGACGCTGGACATCAAACTTCTGTAATGTGTAGGGTTTTACAAGAAAATGATGCACCTGTATATACTTGTGAATTAGATCCAAGGATAAAAAACCCAGTAATGTATCCGTTAGAAGATGTTTGCAACTCAACAAAGTGTGCGTATCTTAACAATACAGTAGCCTACGCTATCGCTTTTGCTCTGCATAATAAAGTTCGACAGTTAGATCTATTTGGTATTGATTTTTCATATAAAGAAAACATGCACTTTGCAGAAGCTGGTAGAGCTTGCGTAGAGTTTTGGATCAGTAAATGTATGGCAGCTGATATACTGATTGGTATTAGTGGCAGATCTACAGTATTAGATTCAAACGTGCCAGCGACTGAAAAGCTATATGGTTTTCATAGGTTAGATAAACCACTGGTTGCAATACCGCATGAGGGCAGATTTATTATTGGACCTTATGACGAAATTAATCAAGAATTAGAACAACATGGCTTGAAAATAAATGAGGATGTAGCTCCGCCAGAGCCGTACAAAGGGTGAGTGTAGAAAGCGATTTTGTATTAGGAAAAGTTGGCGTAACAACCACTGAAAACAAAGGACATGATCCAGAGTTCTGGGCGGCCCAGGCAACAAAGAAAATATGCGACTATTCTGAGTCAGCTCCAGAGCATATCAAACAGCAGGCTTTGGCTTTTCAAAACCAAGTTTATACTGTAATCTTACATAGTATGAAAAATGCAATTAAGTCGCAGAATACGACTTATGCAAATTTATTAGAAAAACAAGGCCACAGCGACATGGCTAAAATATTAAAGGAGCTATAATGGCAATAACATCGGCAATATGTACAAGTTTTAAACAAGAGCTTTTAGTGGGCACTCACAACTTTACAGCATCAAGTGGCAACTCTTTTAAGTTAGCTTTGTACACCAGCTCGGCTACATTAGGAGCTGGCACAACTGCATTTACAACAACTGGCCAGGCTAGTGGTACTAACTATAGTTCTGGAGGATCAGCATTAACAAACGTAACACCAGTAACTTCTGGTACTACTGCTTTGTGTGATTTTGCAGATTTAACTTTTAGTAATGCAACCGTAACAGCAAGAGGGTGTCTAATATATAATGACACAAATTCTGACAAGGCTGTGGCAGCAATAGATTTTGGCGGCGACAAAACATCTACAGCTGGCGATTTTACGATTGTTTTCCCAAGTGCTACTGCAACTGGTGCAATTATAAGATTAGCTTAATAGTAGCAATGTTTACATTAAATTATGCCGCTATCAAAACTAAATTTTAAGCCTGGAATAAATAAGGAAGAAACCGATTACGCAAACGAAGGCGGTTGGGTTGATGGCGATAAAATTAGATTTAGAAAGGGCCGCGTAGAAAAAATAGGTGGTTGGGAAAAACTTTCATCTGATACTATTGTTGGATCTGTAAGAGGATTACATTCTTGGATTTCTTTAGGCGGTAGCAAATACCTTGGTTTAGGAACTACAAATAAATACTACATAGAAGAGGGTAATGCCTACAACGACATCACACCCATAAGAAAAACCACTACAAATGCAGCAACTTTTGCAGCAACAAACGGATCCTCTACACTGACAGTTACAGATGCTAGTCATGGTGCAGTGTCTGGTGATTTCGTAACTTTTTCAAGCGCTGTTAGTTTAGGCGGTAATGTTATAGCTGCGGTGTTAAACCAAGAATATCAAATAAATTTAGTGACAGGTACAAACACTTATGAGATAACAGCTAAAGACACTAGCGGTTCCACAGTAACAGCAAATTCAAGTGACTCTGGTAATGGTGGATCTTCAACAGACGCAGTGTATCAAATTAATTCTGGACTAGATTTTTATGTACGATCAACAGGTTGGGGTGTTGGCACTTGGGGTGCAGGCGGGTGGGGTTCGTCAACTGCGCTTTCAAACGCAAACCAGCTGCGCTTATGGACACATGATAATTATGGTGAAGATTTAATTATTAACCCTAGAGGTGGTGGTATTTACAGGTGGGTTGAAAATGATGGTTTATCAACAAGAGCAACAGAACTAGCCACTACAAGTGGTGCTAATTTAGTGCCAACACAAGCATTACAAGTTATTACATCTGAAACCGATAGACATTTAATTGTGTTAGGAGCAGATCCTATTAATGATGCTGGAACAGCAAGAACAGGAACTATAGATCCAATGCTTGTTGCATTTAGTGATCAAGAAAACCCATTGCAATTTGAGCCGTTATCAACAAATACAGCTGGCTCATTAAGATTATCTTCTGGCTCTTCTATAGTAGGAGGCATTAAAGCCAGGCAAGAAGTTTTAATATGGACAGATACATCTTTGTATTCAATGAATTTTATTGGCCCACCATTAACCTTCGCAATTAATTTAATTAATGAGGGCGCTGGCCTTATCGGTCCTAAAGCTATTTGTAATTCACCAAAAGGTGTTTATTACATGTCCAAAAGCGGTTTCTACTTTTATAACGGATCGGTACAACAAATACCTTGCAGCGTGCAAGATTATGTTTTTTCAGATCTTGACGAGTCACAGGCCTATAAGTGTTTTGCTGGACTTAACGAAGAGTTCTCAGAAGTATGGTTCTTTTATCCTTCGGTGACAGACAATACACGAGAAATATCCAGGTATGCAATTTTCAATTACGAAGAGGGATCCTGGAGCATAGGATCTTTAGAAAGATACAGCTGGCTTGCAGCTGGTGTATTGGATAGGCCTTTAGCAGCTGGCGAGTCTGATTCAGCACAATATATATATGAGCACGAAAAAGGATTTAACAACGATCAAAGTGCTATGGATGGAGTTTTTGTAGAATCTGCTGATATAGATATTGCAGATGGCGACAGATATGTTTTCTTAAAAAGAATTTTACCAGATATTTTATTTGTAAATGATGCAGGCACAAGCCAAGATCCTGCTATCAATGTAGTAGTTAAAAGAAGAGACTTTAGTAATCAAACCTTATCTACAGACTCAACCACACAAATTACACCTAGTTCTACTTTTGGCTCTTTGCGATCTCGCGCTAGGCAGTTTGTTTTACGTTTTGAGTCAGACGATGATAATACCGAAGATGATAAGAAAAATTACAAGTGGAGGCTTGGTAGTACAAGAGTAGAGATTCAACCATCTGGGCGTAGATAATGAGCAAATTACTTCCAACTCAGTTGCCGCTTGCTGTAGGTGAAAATATTACAGCTGATACTTTTAATCGTTTGATAAGAATTTTAGAAATAAATTTAGGATCAGTAGATCCAGACATCGTAAAATCTTTTAACTCCACAGACCTTAGCGAATTGCAATTTGCTACAGGAGCCATTATATTTAACACAACGACAGAGGTTCACCAAGCCTTTGATGGAACGCAGTTTAGAAACCTGTATGAGCATCAAACTTACTTGACTGGACTCTCTGCAACAACAAGTATAGGAGCAGTGACAGTAAGTACACCATGAACGAATTAGAAAACAGTTTAAGAAAAGTATATGGCTTGCAAGAAGGCGGTCCAATAGCTACTGCCTCGACATTTTTACAAAGAGCTCAAGAGCAACCAGAACTGCAAAACACACCTGATTTTCAAGTAGCAAAAGCTATGACAGAAATGCCACCACAAGACATGATGCAAAGAGGTGCTGTTTCAGAAGAAGAAGTCGATATGTTATTAGATGATGCAGCTAAGGACATGACCGAAGAAGAAAAACAAATACTTGAAGATCTATTAGAACGCGGAGCTGCAATACAAGAATCACCTTTAGCAGCTGAGGTACAAGAGCTGAAACAATACGGCGAAGGTCCAGATACCGAGCTTGCACATTTACAGCCTGGAGAAATGGTTATACCACCAGAGTTTTTAGAAGATGAAAAGTTTGAATCAGCGTTAGCTAAAAAGTTTGACGAATTTGATATAAACCCAGAACAAGCGATAGTAGGTTCGGGTATTGCTAGTTTGAATCCAATTACTGGTTTAGAACAATTTGGGTTCTTCAAAAAAATTGGTAAGGCCCTTAAAAAAGTAGTTAAAAAGGTAGCACCTATAGCTGGACCACTAGCTAACTTTATTCCAGGAGTCGGCCCAGTATTAGCTGGAGCAATCGGAGCTGCAACCAATGTAGCAGCAGGTAAAGGACTTAAAGGCGCAGTATCTGGAGCACTTGGCGGTTATGGTGCTGGTAAATTATTCAGTGGCGTGGGCAGTTTAGGTACAGTCGGCGGCAAAACAGTAGGAGCTGGTAACTTTGGTGGCCTTGGTGGATTAGATAAGTTTAGAGCTTTAGGCAGTGGTTTAAAATCTGGCAACTTAGCAAGCACATTCTTTAACCCAGCTACTGGTGATAAAGGTATATTTGGTGGAAGTATTGGTCCATCAATAAGAAGCGGTTTAGGTAGCTTAACTGGTTTTGGTCAAACACCAGGACAACAAACTTATGATACTGGTGATGTTATTGGTACTTTAGACGGCACACCAGTAACAAGAGCAGATCTTGCAAATATGACACCAGATCAAATAGGTGCAATGCAAATGACACAAGCTGCTGTCAACGATAAATCTTTAATGCAAAGACTAAGTGCTATGTTCTTACCACAAAGCGTTGAGGACGCACTGGGCACAGGCCCAGGTGGTGGTGGCTTCTTCGGCGGAGGCGGAGGCGGAGGTTTCGGTGACGCACTTAAGATGGGCGGCATAGGAGCTTTAGCTGCTGGTTTAGGTAAGTTAGCTTACGAAGATGCAAAAAAACAAAAAGGCGTACCTTTGACTCCATTAACAACCATGAGTCCTACAGGCAGATATAACATAGAAGCTGAAATAGCCAGAAGAATGGGACAAGAAGCTCCGAATCCTGTAGAGTTCGGTTTATTACCCGAAGGCACATTACCAGAGTTATCTGGTGGAAAGCCAGCAGGTATGATGTATGGCGGTCCTGTAATGGCTTACGCCGAAGGTGGAGCTGTACAAATGCAAGAAGGTGGTGAAATGGATCCGAGCATGTTTCCTAGAATGGACGGTGATATAAACGGTCCAGGCACAGAAACCAGTGATGATATACCAGCTATGTTAAGCGATGGTGAATTTGTGATGACAGGACAAGCTGTAAGAGGCGCAGGAACTTATGAAATGAAGTCTGAGCCTGGTGGTATCATAAGTCTGGTTCCGTCTTTAGAAGAGAACAGAGAGCGTGGTATGGATCTTATGTATCAAATGATGGATACCTTCGCCTCACAAGCTAAGGTTAATTAATATGAGTTTTTTAAAAAGAGCGATAAGTAAAGCTAAAGGTAGACTTGGTCCTCCATTACCTATTCGTGGCGGCAAACCGATATTAAATAAAGGACCAGGATCTGGTCCTATGCCAATAAGACCACCAATGCCAATTTCAATCGGCAGACCACCCTCTATTGGCAGACCTATAAACATTGGTAGACCAGTAGCACCTCCAGGCGGCATACGGCCCTTACCAATAAGACCACCGAGTATAGGAGGTCCAGGTGGTGGTATGGTTAGACCTTTACCTGTAGGTCCAGGAATACCATTCACACCACCAAATGAAAGACCTATGCCCATAAATGTTCCTGGTGGTGGCGGTATTGATTATGGTGGTGGCGAAGGACCTCCGTTATTACCTGTACAACCTCCAGCTGTTGGAATACTCAAGCCTGGAGGTTTTCAAAAACTTTTGCCGCCAACACCAGAGGAACAAGCAAGAATGGATGCAGCTGCTGCAAGCAGAGCGGAGCGAGATAAATTGAGACAACAAAGACAAGCTGGTAGTAGTGCTTTTCGTGAAGCCTTCCCAGACGCACCACAGATGCCTCAAATGCAAACTGCGGATATGCAACCTTATAAAGATCCTTTTACGGGAGAAATGAAAGTAGGCTCCTCAACGCAAGCTGGATATTTGAGTAGACTTAAAAAATATCTTGATGAAAACCCAGCAGCTATGGAGAGTTATACTCAAAATGTTCTAGCTTTTAATCCACCACCAAGCGATCAAGGCCCAGTATTGGGCAAACCAGGGCGAGGCAGGCCTACTCCTCCAATATCAATCGGCGGGCCAGGCGGAGGTATAACTTCTATAGGTAATCCAGGCGATGATAGGATTAGACCTTTACCAGTTGGCCCAGGGATACCTTTTGATCCTACAAAGCCTTTAGGCCCAGGTGATCCTGGTTATATAGACACTGGTAGCTTATTACCAAAACTACCAGGTGGACCTAACGCACCTAAACCAGTGGGACTACCAGACTTTGGCTTTGGCCCAGGCATTAGACCTACAGAAATATTTGATGAACAGGGTAATATTGTTGTTGGCTCTGGAGGCGTAACGCCGCCTGTAGATGAATTTGGTAGACAAGGAAAACTAGGCTCTAGTCGTGAAGGACTTGTAATAAGTGATGAAGCTCGTAGGCTTGCTGAGATATATGCACCAGACAAAATGAATTTCCAAGGTGGTCCTGGTAAATTTAATCCAGAGGCTGTGCGTCAAAGCACATTAGAGAATATACAACTGACACTTGATGCTGGTGAAGGAGAGGCTGGTGTGCAACAATTATTTTCCAATACAGTACAACCTTTTCAAAGTCCATTTAACACGGAAGGACAACAGATTACAGTACCACCCGTAGCTGATATAGCACCAGATCCAGTGGCTACACCTGCGCCAGTGATACCACCAGCGCCAGTGACACCACCTGCATCTACAACCGTTGCAGCTAATCAACCTACAGAAACACCAGTTACAGATCCTGCACCTGTGGTAGAACCAAGTCCTACACAAACAACAGCTGCACCACAAGTTTCTGGAGAAACACCATTCGCAGCAGGTGTAACTCAAATTCAATCTGGTTTAGATCCATTAACCGAGCAATTATTATTCGGTCTTGGTGGACAAGGTGGATTTATACCTGGAGCCATGAGAGCCGCTGAGAAGGTTTTTTACGACGACCAAGGCCAACCAGTTGTGATAGATGAACAAGTTGCAGGATTCAGTCCAGATCAGCTTGCAGCCATGCAATTGCAAAGACAATCTATAGGTATGCAACAACCTTACCTAGATCAAGCAGCACAATCATATTTTAGTGGTTTAGGCGCTTTACAAAGCGGTGTCGGTGAATCACTTGGTACAGCAGCACAAGGCGTAGAAGATATAGCAAGAGGAGTTGGAGAGTCCAGAGCAATGCGAGAGGCTGGATTACGAGGCCTAGTAGGATCTTTGGATGAAGCTAGAGGCTTATCAAGAGGTGCTACCGATGAATTTGGTAGAAGAATATCTGGCGTAGAAACAGGATCTGAAAGAGCTGCAAGACAATTTGCTAGAGGTCTTGGCAGATCTCAGTTTGGTTTAGAGCAAGGTGTGGATCAATTTGGTAGAAGATTATCAGATGTAGAGGGCCTACAAAGAGGAGCTACAGGACAGTTTGGCGCAAGAACAGCAGGTATTGCTGGCAGAGGCATGTCAGATGTTGGTAGGTTTGAACAAGGTTTAAGAGATCCAGAAAGTTTACTCAGAGGCACAGTAGGTGGTTATGACCAAGGAATGACCGAACAATTCTATAATCCCTACGAGGATAGAGTAGTTCAACAAACCATAGAAGATATTATGGAGCAAGGCGCTAAATCAGATATTGGTGCGCGAGCTGGAGATATAGCAAGAGGCGGTGAGTCAGCCTTTGGTTCCAGAGCTCGTTTAGGTGCTGGAGAGCGAACAGAGGCTCTTGGTAGAGGCTTGGCAGAAGCTCTTGGTGGTATTAGGTCAAGTGGTTTCCAAAGAGCACAGCAAGCAGGTATGAGCGAATTTGCAAGACAAAGACAAGCAGAACGAGCAGCTGCCTCTGGTTTATCAGATCTAGCAAGTCAAAGACTAGGAGCAGGTCAAAACTTATCTAGCATGCTTGCTAACTTATCTGGACAACAATTAGGAGCGCAACAAGCCTTAGCTAGTGGTTTAGGATCATTAGCAGGACAAAGATTGGGCGCAGGTCAAAATTTAGCACAATTCCAAAGAGGAACCGCAGGACAACAGCTGGCCTCACAACAAGCATTACAAAGCATGCTAAGAGGTACTTCTGCTGAAAGATTAGCAGCACAACAAAACTTAGGATCTACATTAGCTGGCTTAGGTACGACACAACAACAAGCACTATCACAAGCAGGACAACAAGCATTAGCAGGACAACAAGCTCTTGGCGGTGCTAGAACTGGATTAGCTGGTATGCAAATGGGTGCTGGCCAAGCATTACAACAAGGTCAGTTTGGTTTAGGATCTAGCTTACAAGGTTTAGGAGCTCAAGCAGCAGGAGCATCTGCCTCTGATATAGCTGCTTTATATGGCATGGGTTCACAACAGCAGGGACAAGCACAACAAATGTTAGATGCACAACGTAGAAACATGCAACAAAGACAAATGACACCGTTGCTACAATATCAAGCTCTGGCACCATTCATTAGTATGGCACCAGCTGGTCAGTTCCAAACAACTACACAATTTGCACCAAGGCCTAGCGCTATGCAAACTGGCATTGGTACAGGCCTATCAGCTTTTGGAGCGTTGGGTAATTTATATGGTGGGAGCTAATGGCGATAACAAGAGCACAGATACCAGAACAAATTGATGTTTTTAATGAGGGTGGTGATGTTACATCATCATTAACACCAGAAGATATTATTGCTTTGTATGGAGCACAACAAAGTGCGCCAACAACTGCTGAGGATATACAGGCCCAGGCAAAACAAATAGCTGGTCTTTTTCCACAAACGAAAAAACAAAATATTTATGATTTAGCTTCAGCTGTCGGCGCTGGATTAGTTGGAGCTGCCTCAGATCCGCGTGGATTAGGTGCTGGCCTTACTGCTGGGTTTCAATCATTCAATGAAAGAGCAAAAAAAATACAAGCAGAAAAAGATAAAATTAGACAAGAAATTGCTTTGTTAGCTTATAAACAAGTTGAGGCAAAAAGAAAAGAACAACTAGATACATCTAACGAAGTATTAAAAATGCAGTTTAAAGCAGCTTTGGAGGGCAAAGGCAATATGTTTTCAGATGGCACTACACAAGGCGCAGCTTTGAATTATATTTTATCTGCGGAAGCAAATCCTGCTCTAAAAGATACGCCAGAATATAAAATAGCAGTTGCTTTAGTAGAACAGAAAAAAACAACTTTTAGAACAACAGAAACGGGAACAATACCTGTTGAAGTGCCTGGTTTAAATATTGAAGAAATATTAGGACCACAAGACACACCAGTTCCCCCCACAATAGATATTGGTGAAACAACTTGGACTTTTACACAAAGAAGAGATCAAAATGGTGATCCTATTTATACAGATGGCGAAACAGAAAAAGTAATAAAACCAAAAACATGACACAAGAAACAGAATACATATTATCTGATCCAATGGAAGTACCACCTCCGCCTATACTACCTGGCACAGAAGTTTCTAAAGATCCTTTTACTGAGGCTCAAAAAAAACAAGCAGGATTTGCTCTGCGTATGGAAAGCTCGTTAAAACAGCTTGAGGCTTTGGAAAATGCAGGGTTTAATCCAGTCAACTTTCGTGATTTTTTTGTAAACAATATAATACCTTTTACACCAGAATTTATTGATAATTTTTTAAGTAGTGCTGAATATAAACAATATCAAAGAGCAAGATTAGATTTTGCGACCGCACAGTTAAGACAAGAAACTGGTGCTCAAATAAATGCAGGTGAAATTGTGTGGATAGACAAAACTTATTTTCCAGAATTTGGCGATGACCAACAAACTATTTTAGATAAAAGACAAGCGAGAAGAGATGCGCTGGCTGCTATGAAAGGACAGGCTGGCAAAGCATACGACAGAACAAAAAAAACAATGATGGAAAGTGGCACTGGTTATGAAGAAGAAGAGGCATTGAATGAATTAATAAAAAGAGCTGAAAACGATCAAGAGCTAAAACAAAGATTAATTGAAAAAGGTTTGATTGATGAGTGATAGTAGAAAAAATACTTACGAAACATTAGAAAACAGCGCTTTAATTGAAATGGCGTTAGGCACTAATGTAGTAGACACACAAGATGCGTTTGACGATATGCTCATTGAAAAGCTATCGTTAGAAAAAATAAAAAGCGGTATAGATAGAACCACAGGTGCTCCAGGCAACGTTAGGTTTAGCGTTGGAGCTGCTCAGAGTCCAGAAGATAAATTAGCTACACTCCAAGTGTTTTATCCAGATGCTATGCGTGTAGAAGACCTAGATCCACAAAGCGGAGCTATGGAGTTTGGTTATGGCAACTTTGCTTTTACCAATCCCGAAACAGGTAAGCTAACTTTATATGATGAATTTAATCCAAAGTTTTTAGGCATACCTATACCAACAGGAAGAGATTTTTTAGATGTTGGTCCAGAGGTGGCAGAAACAGCAGGCGCCATTGGCGGCTTGATTGGTGGTGGTTATGCAGGCGTATATACTACTGGTCCAACAGGAGGCCTTGCAAATCCTGTCACTATGGCTATAGCTGGAGAGGGTTTAGGATCTGCAACAGCAAGAGAATTATATATAGGCATGGGTGATATTTTTGGTGAAACAGTTGATTCCAGAAATCTTGGAGAGCGAGCAGTTGACTTTACACAAACAGCTACATTCAATGCTGCGGCTGGACCTTTACTAAGCAAGACTTGGCAGGGTATAAAATATGTAGGAGGGCAACCTATAAGATATATGACAGGTGGAGCTTCTCCAAACGCTCAACAAACTTTAGAAGCCTTTGATTCGGTTGGTATAAGCAATCCAACCGCAGGACAGATTACTAGTAATCCAACTTTAAATTTAATTGAAGGAGGCTTGGCTGCCATGCCTACTTCTACAAAAATTATGCACCAAAACGCTGCTCAAACTGTTTCTGAAATAGATATTTTTGCAAAAGAATTAGCAAAAAAATATGGCGGTATAAGAACCACAGATGAAGCTGGGTTAGCTCTTATGACAGGAGCTAGGCAAGCAAGAGCGAGATATACCAACACAATAGACCAAATGTATAACAAGGTAAACATTGGGTTAAATCAAGACATTTCTTCTCAAGCGAAAAACACACAAGAATTTGTTAAAAAATATATGGCGCAAGCTAAAACTGCAACTGGTGAAGATACTTTAAAACCTGTTATGGAGATGGCAGCAAAAGTATTAGCAGATGCCGAAGCAGGTGTTTTAAATTACAACAACCTTAAAAACTTTAGAACTTATCTAAGAGAAAATTTAAGTTCTGCAACAGCAGCTGGTGCTAAATTAGACGCAACTGGAACTAAGATGAAAGAGCTTTATGGCTATGTATCTTTAGATCTTGGAGACTTAGTAGAAGAGGCTGGCAATGATGTTTCTAGGCTTGCTTTTAGAGAGGCTAATGAATATGTTGCTAAAATGCAAGGCGACGTTGGTGCTATTACATATTTAGACAATGTGCTTGATAAAGGCAATGTAACTGCAAATAAAGCGTTAAAGTATGTTTTAACAGGCGCAAAAGATGGTGGCGATGACTTGTTGAGACTCAAAGAAGTTTTAAAACCAGATGAATACAATGTCATGTCTGGTTATATGCTTGGTAGGATGGGCATGCCAACTCCAGGTGTATCGCAAGGTGTTGAACTCGGAGCAGAGGGTATTGTAAAAGAAGGTGCTGAGTATATAGCTGAGCAAGGTTTTTCACCAAAAAGATTTATGACTAACTGGAACTCTTTAAGTAAAGAGGCCAAAGAAGCATTGTTTAAAGGAACTGAGTACGAAGACTTAATACCAGAATTAGATAATTTGGTGTTTACAGTAGACAAGATTGGTGTTGCAGCACAACAAATGGCTAACCCAAGTCAAACTGCTAGGATTACGTCTTCTGTCGCTTTTATAACTGGTGTTGGAGGTGGTAGCGCAGCTAGTTTTGATTTTGGTTTTGGTGCTTTAATAGCACCCTACGCTAGTGCAAAACTTATGACTAACAAAAACTTTGTGCGATGGCTAACCGAAGGTTTAGAAAAAACAGCTTACGATCCAGAAAGCTATGGGCAGCACATAAGAAGGCTTTATCAAATCTACGAACTAAACCCAGAGATTAGAGAAGAGGTCAGAGCAATACTTGAAGGACAACAATTTGAAACCATTGAGCCAATAGAAGACAGAAATGCAGCTAACGTACCTCCAGTAACTACACCAGTAAAAAATGAACAAGCATTTAGAGAAGTTTCAAATGCAGAAGTTTCTGGCAAACTTTTACCAGAGGTTCAATTAGCCGATCAAATAGTTTCTTTTGAAACACCACAGGTAAGCGATCCAGCGATGCTTATGTCACCGTCTATTCTTCCAAACGAAAAAGACAGAGAGATAGCTATGCGTGATATGGGCGGTATTGGTAGCTTGGCTTAATGGCTAGAAACTACGCAAAAGAGTATGCTAACTATCATTCTCGACCAGAACAAATAAAAAAAAGATCCTCAAGAAATAAAGCCAGGCGACTTGCTGTAGCTAATGGCAAAGCAAAAAAAGGCGATGGCAAAGATATACACCACCGAGACGGCAACCCGTTAAATAATAAAAATGGTAATTTAAAATCTATGTCAAAAAGCGCAAACAGATCTTTTGCTAGGACTAAAACTGCTAGGAAAAAAAGAGTTTAAGACTCTGAGGCCAGGATAACAGCTCCGACTACTTCGTAATCAAGATCATATCCCATTACTTTTTCGCCAGCTACTTCTACTTCCAGGTTCCTGGAGATAAGTCTCATAAGAGCAGCTTGTTGATGTAATGTTAATCTACTGAACAGATCTATAACCTCTTGAGCTTCCAGGACTGGCCTGTAAGATTGTGGTACTTGTTTTTGTTTCTTAACCATAGAATTAAATATCTTCATGTTCACTTATTGCAGCTAATCTTTTGTGTTCTTTTTGTATTAATACTTTTAGCTGATCTATCTTAGATCTGTGCTCGGTCTGGCAGATCTCATTTAATAGATCATAAGTAGCTGGATCTACCGCTAAACTTTTTCTAATTTCTTTGCCTTCGTTGTTCATTTTATATTTCCGTTCAATACTCTATGTGTGTTTCGTTTGGTATATTCTATAAAAATTTACACAAATATACAAGAAATTATTAGTTTTTATCTGATATACTAAAAACCATGTACAAACTTAGAGATTACCTCTTAAGCATGCAGTCCAACTGGATGATCAATCACAAGACTCAACAAGCGGTTGAGGACAGTATGCCGCAGATTATTAAGTATCGTTCTGCAAATGGCCTGGAAGATATGGGCAAAACACCTGTGCATGACGTTGTAAAGAAGATCTATCCAGAGATCTACAGGTTTCCATTATTTCGCCGACACTTCTGCACACTCTTGATCAGAGAGATCGAACACATGAAAAAAGAAATAGGGTTCCAGGGCAATGAGAGTGAAGATGTTTACCGCCAGATCCCAGAGATTGTACTCAAAGAACAAGTACCAGAGCTGTATCGAACTATGTGGTTTGTGGTCCAGACCGTTCTCAATCCTATCTTTAATGCAATCTGGCAAAGAGACTGTAGTGATCCTGCAAGCATACAGATTGCTAACTATAATTTAAGAGACAAGAAACAAGGTGCCTGGCATCACGACGAATCGGCAGATATATCAGTCGTGGTTCCATTGAATACTGGCAAGTATAAAGGTGGCGGCACTGAATTTCATAATTACGGTAAGGTCCCACCTTTACCTACTGGCCATGCGCTTATGTTTCCAAGTTTTAGTAACTTGCATAAAGGTCTGCCCGTTGAAAGCGGTGATAGATACCTTTTGGTTTTCTGGCTTTGCGACAAGCAAAGAACTGTCGATTTATTCCATTATTTAGACTAAAAAATAACTGTTATTATTGTGTGTAAATAGTTGCACAGAGTTGCAACTTGTGGCATTATATCTATGTGGGAATTTTAATTAATAACAAAAAAAAGGAGGTTGGTATGAGAGAGTTACCAAAGAATGTGGTGGTTGTTGATACTGAGCCTGTTTGGGTTAAGAACCCTTACACTGGTGCTGGTGTAATGCTTGATCCAGACGCGGTTGCGGTTTACGACTTTGTAAAAGGTTGTGAAATGTTCAGAGATTACGACAACGTGAGAAAGGGTTGCGACTGGTTCAAAAAAAACGAGCCAGAGGCATACATGGTTTTATTAGACTAAGGAGGTGGCATGATGGATTATGAATTTGACCAAAAGGTAAAAGTAGAATTGACACTAGGCGAGGTATTTGAAATCGTTGGTCATTTAAAAGATGTGATCAAAGCTAATGGTGGCACAGATAATACTGACAACGATGTTGTTAATGCTTTCAATAAACTAAAAGATATAAATGGGGGTAAATAATGATTGATATTAAAAATGTTAATCCAGCCATGTTGGGAAAAGCTGTTGCTTTTGCTGGCAAGGGTGATTGGAGATATTACTTAAATGGTGTTTGGATTGTAAAAAGACCAGAGGGTGGTGTTTATATTGTGGCCACTAACGCACATATTATGTGTGTTTATGCTGATAAAAAAGCAGTGGTTGAGAATGACTTTGATCCAGTGATATTAAAATGTCACGATGATAAAAAAGATGGTAAGCCTGGTGGCAAGGTTAAAACTTTGTTTACTGATCTTAAAAAGGCCAACTGTGGTCTAGTTGACATTTATGAGATAGGCGGAAACTTAACGATTGACGGCAACGTGGTTGAAACAATAGACGGAAAAATACCAGATTGGAAACAAGTAATACCAAAGGTTGAGGATCTTAACTTGGATCAACAGTTTTACGATACCAAGTATTTAAAATTGTTAAATGAGTTTCCAACAAACAAGAAGTTCCCAAGCATGGCCTTTGTTGGTGGTGACAATCAAAAGGCTAGTGTTTGGACTAACGTGGACGGCTTGGTGTTGATAATGCCAATGAGGTGTGACATAGATATTAATACTGAAATACTTAAGGAGGTGGCGTAATGATTGACGCAAAAGTGACGGGATACTGGGGAGCTGGTATTCCGATCGACAAAGGAAGAGTGATCACTAATCATAACGACGGTTATGTGACGATCAAGTGGGACGATGGCAGAGAGGTTATGCACTTAGAGCACAATATCAGAGACGGTGCCTGGCATAACCACGATACGAAAAAGTATGGTTTAAGCGCTATCGGTATTTACTGGGGAGCTCACTTATATTAATAAAGATCTGATAACTCTACAGTCTGGATTCCTTCCAGGTTGTAGGGTTTAAAATCATCCTGCTCTTTACATCTGAGCAATAGTTCCAAGGCCTGTTCATTCCTAGCTTGTGCATAAGCAAGCGCCTCATCTGATAAACGATACACACCATAAGGATAAGGGAATTGTTTTTCCTGGGCCAAGAAGTTGAATCCGTCAGCTCGCAAGCCAGAGGCTCTACAGCCGTCAACATATAGTGCTGCTTGCATGTGATAGTTGAAACCATTGATCGCTTGTCTAAAGCCACGAGGTGAGGCGTCACGACATGTTTTAAGATCCCAAACGTCCTGGTTATCATACCAATCCAATCTGCATTTAAAGGGATGGCCGTGTAATTCAAAAACTAAAGTTAGCTCGGCCCTGTGATCTTCTTTAGGAATATAGTCGGCAACGACTTCTCGACGTTCCATACAAACGTCGTACATGTCCTGGGTGATCGCAGTCTTATCTTCAGCAGTGGCCATAAAATCTTCGTACTCAGCTTTACCAGCTTTGGTTCTGCGATCAAACTTTGGCATGATCACAAACTCTTCATCAAACTTATGATGTTCCAGAAACACCGTATGTTGCACTCGGCCCTCCAGGAGTGCTGGAGTCTGGACCATTTCTTTTCTATTCTTCCAGCTGTACGGGCATTTTATGACCGCGGTAAGATCGTGAGATCTAAAGGCTGGTATTTCTGCATACTCTTCATAAGGTATGTCTTCATATATTCCTGGTTTCATTGTCGCTCCTTAAAATAAATGTTCGTCTTTGGTCAGCTCAGTCATTATCAAACTATAGCCGACCAGATCATCTGCTGAATCCTCATGCCCTGGATTGTTGACAATACGGCATGATTTAAACGCGATCATCATAGCGCAGCATTGCGACGGTGTTAGTTCCATGCCAAGCAGTGCGCTCCAAGTTTTGGACAGCTGATTAAAGAAGGCCTCTGGACTATTGTAGGCATTGCCTTTGATGTCCAGGAGGTCTGCTATTTCGTTTGCTTTGTCTTTATACATAATATGAGTTGATGGGTAGCTGTCTCAACCTTTTAGGGGGGGTTAAGATCGTGAGAAGTACGGAGGTGCTACCCATCAAAAATTGTTAAAAGGGAATGTCGTCTTCGGTGATAGTTTTCTTCTCGTCGTCGTCAAAACCAGGACTATTCATTTCCGCTGCTGCTTGATCATTCAATGCAGATAAGTTTTCAGACTCAGATGTATCTGTAGAATTGCCGACTGCTGCTTTGTATTCATAACTGGATTCAATATCCGTTTGTTGCCAAGGCGGTAGTGAATCAAAGATGTCACACATAGCTTTGGTTTCTGGTGAAGACTTGCCTTTGTATTCGTCACAATATAGATCCATGTCAAACGATTGTTTG
>Ga0098042_1000036_pt1 | contig 40054 bp, 27 predicted proteins | sample 9_EtaG_FD_75066 | JGI IMG/M metagenome (GOLD analysis project Ga0098042, IMG submission 75066) | Marine viral communities from the Subarctic Pacific Ocean - 9_ETSP_OMZ_AT15188 metaG | ecosystem: Environmental > Aquatic > Marine > Oceanic | place: Pacific Ocean | collected 2015-01-10
CTTGCTGAACGAGAGGCAATCCAAAAGGGCAAAGCGACAGACTTTATTGGGAATGTTGCATCAATACCCGGTGCCGCTATTGACGCTACAAAGCGTGGTTTTAGAGCCGTTGGTGACAAAATGAAACACAATAAAGCCAAGCGAGCATTCAACGCCGCCAATACAACCGCACAGCAAAACATTGGCGGAACAGCCACTCAATTTGCCGATGCAACGGTTTCAAACAGGCAAGACGCCCGTGCCGTCGCTCAAGAGGACAAGTTGAACCAAATGCAAGCGGGAGCAGTGCCAGCACCCCCAACACAACAGCAAACACCTCCAACAACACAGCCGGGCAACACAACAATAAGTGGTGGCGGGAATGTCACGCAACCGCAAAACAATGTCACGCAAGGCAACCTACAAACGATAGGGAATACTACAATTCAAAACAACCCACAGCAAGGACAGCAGGGTCAGCAAGGCCAGCAAGGACAGCAGGGTCAGCAAGGACAGCAGGGTCAGCAAGGACAGCAGGGTCAGCAAGGACAGCAAGGACAGCAGGGTCAGCAAGGTGGCGGAGGCCAAGCCAACAACATGCAACAAATGGCACAGAACATGGCGTTCGGTGCCGACGCTCAAGCAATTCAAGCCGGAAAAGGCGGCGAAAAGCAAACATGGATGAAAGACCGTTCTATGGGCGGAAAAATTGCCGATGTTTTGTCAATGGGATTGACAAGCGGTATGGGGACAACAGGAATCATGGCTCGCAACCAAGCCAACAAAAAGAACGAGGCGCAAACACAACGCTACAATCAAGCACAGAATAACATGCAACAACGCTTCATGGGCAACACAGTGGCGAACCCAATGTTCGGCAAAGCCCAACAATCCGCAAATCGCATTCACAGTTCAATTGAACACATTATGCTACGCAAACAAATGAGAAGGTGATTTCAAATGGACAGATACGACGACATGCTACTCAAAGCCCGTGCTGAAATGCTGGGCAAAGAACCACTACGCAAAGAACCACCGCATGATGCACTTTTCTCGCATGTGTGGGAAAGTGTCGTAAAGGCTCCAATGCAAATGAGTCCCGAACAATATGAACGGTTTCAAGCCAACCAACAGGCATCACAACAGCGACGCGATCAAGAACGCCAACAACAAACGCAACAACGCACACAATCTTCACCTCAACCTATTGACCCATTCGGACAAATGAACGATGGTGCTTCTTTAGACCAACCTGCCCCGCCGACTGGCATGGGGGCTAATTTCCGTCAAGGACAAAGCGAAACCCGTGATCCAAACAAGACGGGAATGTTTGGCCGAGCCAAGCAAGGTATTGGCAACTTGATGAATCGCTTTAGACGCCAGCCGTCGCAACAAACCGAAAGCACTCCACCTTCACTTCAAGAGGAAGAGGAACCACAGGGCGAAACCCGTGCGTTTAGGGACATGCCAAGAGCCGAATATCCTCCTTCGTTTAGAATGGCTACTGCCGATCAAAGAGGCGAAGACGGTTTCCCAACAAGACAGTCTGTCGTTAGAAACGCAAGAGCCGGTTCTAATGATTTAGCCGAATGGGACAGAATGAATGCCCTTCGGGAACAGCGAGAAGCCGAAACCCAACAAACTCAACAAGCCGAGCAAGGCAACGACCTCCGAGCCGCTACAAGGGCGAAAATGACTGAAACACCAATGCCGTCCCCTATGCAAGAAGCACAGGACATGACCCCTCCGACCGCCGTTGAGGCTGGCATGGAGGCCATGCGTGAGCCAGTGGACGACAACTTCTATGACCGCTTTGCTGGTGTGGAGGAACAGCCGATGAGGCAACCCCGACCCGAAGCCCCAGCACCAGTGGAGGAACAGCGAGAGTTCGTTGATCCGTTCGGTCAAATGAACGGATTAGAAGAACGAGAAGAACTGCCTCCCGACTTCAATACTGAAATTGAACCTCAATATAGTCCGGCTGAACACGGTGATGTTATGCAACCGATGGAGGAATATGCCGAAGAAAACCCAAATTGGTGGGACGGCATTGAAGGTGCTGATGTGATGGAAGAAACCCCCGAAGCCGACTTTGAACAAATCAACGAGCAAGAGGAACGCCTCACCAATCCACTGCCTACTGGTGGCAAAGGTGTGAAAGGACTTCTCCCCGACCGTTCACCACGACCTGTGGGCGAAGATAGGATGTTGCCCGAATCAACCGGAGAAAACAAACCCGGTGAAATGGTCGGCCCTCCGTCCAAAGCACGCACAGGATTTCAAAATGAAATCAACGAGCGAAGCGAAGCCGACAAGGCCAAGCAAGATCCAAGAGCAAGAAGCGGAAAAGATAACCGCTTAATGGAAAGAAAGCGCAGGGAAAAAATGCGAAACGAAAAATACAATGTCATGCCGGAGGAACAGCAAGAAAAAGCACCTCCAAAGAAGGCCGCTAAGAAAGGCCCAGCCGCAAAGGCTGTGAGCAATACCAAAAAGGGCAAAGAAGTCGCCGAAGCAAAAAAGAAAGGCGCACTTGAAGGCACCGAAGAAATGCGAGAAGAAGCACCTCCAAAGAAGGGTGCAAGCAAGGTGAAAGAAACAACCTCCAAAGCCAAGCCAAAGAAAGGTGCGGCAAAGGTAAAGGAAACAACCTCTAAAAAAGCACCTAAAATGGAAATCGGTGAAGGGGCTGAAAGGATTGAAGCCAAGCCAAAGAAGGGTGCGGCGAATGTAAAGGCAAAAACCTCCAAAGCCAAGCCAAAGAAAGGCTCGGCTCTCGCAAGCGTGAATGCTGTCGCCGAAAAGCGAAAGGCAGGGAAAGACCCCAGCAAACCGTTCGCCAACAAAGCAAAGCCAGCACGCAAGCGCACCAAGAATCCAAAGAAAACCGCTGTTAAAGGACTGGGTGATGCGGCACTTCGTTCAAGAGAACGACAGGCCGCAAAAAAAAACGAGCCAAGTGAAGAAAGCGCACCCGAAAAAGAATACGGTTTGAGTATTAGCGGCAGTGCATCGTCCGACGAGATTAGCGAGATTATGGAAGCCGCAAGAAACGGCAACAAATCAGCACAGTCGGCAATTTACAACAATGCCGGAACTTTAGAGGACGCACACGGCATAAGTGCTGAAGATATACAAGAAGCAAGTGGCCGGTGAACGCCATGAGTGCCCCCGTTGCAGATCTCGCCCGTCAAGTGGATTGGGAGATGGGGCGCAGGGATTTCAAGTATTTTTTTGAAGACATTTGCGGAAAAGAAGAAAATTACATGGTCGCCGACTTTCACCAAGAATGGTTTGAAATGAGCGAGAACCATAACAAAACATGTGTTATTGCTTCTCGTGATCATGGAAAGTCCGTGTTTTATCGTGTCTATTTGTTATGGAAAATGGCTTACAATCCCGGCACAGAAGTGTTATTCTTTTCACACAGCCAACACCAGTCTATTGAACACATGGCGAAAATGAACGAATTGATTGAATCAATACCCACACTTCAACATTTGAAGCCAAAGCGTGGGTGGGCTAAACAGAAGTTCAAGTTCACTAACAAGTCCTCAATATCGGCTATGTCAGTCGGCAAAGCAGTTCGTGGTGCCCACCCCGACATTGTAGTGCTGGACGACATATTGTCCAGTGAAGCCGCAACCCAATTGACGCATATTGCTTCATGGTTTTACACAGCCCTCCTGCCTGTTCTCCACCACACTGCACAGTTATGTATCGTCGGAACTCCGTTTTCATACACCGATTTATACCAAGAACTCAAGGGTTTGAAAGGCTACAAAGTGGGAGAATACCCAGCAATAAGCGAAGAAACTGGACATCCTCTATGGCCGGAACGCTGGTCGCTTGAAGCACTACAACAACGGCGTGGCGAAATGACTTCAATTGCTTTCACCCGTGAATACCTGTGCAAACCTATTGCCAGTGAATCAAGCCTATTCCCAGTGGACATGACTGATCCGTGTAAAGACGAAGACCATGCCTTTGTCTTTGACCCGTATGCGGGCGACTTTGATGAGAATGTCAATTATTACATCGGCTGGGATCCTGCTATCAGCCCCGACCGAAAAGCCGACTATACTTGCATGTGCGTTTTGGCTATGGACGAAAACCGACATAAGCGTGTTGTTTGGATGCACCGTGAAAAGGGAATGGACTTTAATTCTCAAATTGACAAAATTATTGAATTGAATGCCCGATTCAATCCAGTCATTGTTGAACTGGAAACAAACAATTTCGCTCAAGCGTTCCACCAAGTGCTAAAAGAAATTAGCGACTTGCCTATCAAACCATTTACCATGAGCCGCATGAGAAAAGAAGCGATTATGCACTCACTTCAATTGCACTTTGAACAGCGTCATTTGATTTTGCCTTACAAAGACGAAGGCAGGACAAGGCGCATGATGGACACCCTACTCAATGAACTTTCAATGTTCACTATGTTGCCTAATGGAAAAATGGAATCGCTGGGCAAGCATGACGATACAGTTATTGCCCTTGCTCTTGCAGTTCAAGCGACAAAGGAATATAGGGACAACATTGTCGTCCTTGATGGGGCGGCGTGGACGCAACGGCTTGGGTGGAGTGAAATATGACACGAATTATGTGGGATTATGAGGTTCGCTCAATTGATGAGGCGATAGTAAAAGCAGTTCCTTTGCTTGGTTTAGCGGCACGGGCGGCAGTGCCAGCGGCTAAGAAATTAGCACCTATCGCCGCAAAGAAAATCGGTCAAGAGGCGGCTCCGAAACTTTTGGATGCGGCGAAAGGCAAAATCACCGGGCTTCTCGATCAGAAAAGACAGCAGGAACAGCAATTGGCTGAAACTGAACAGCAAATTGAAACGAGTGAACAAGAGCAACAATTGGCACAGCCCGAACAGCAACAACAACAAACCCCGCCCCCAACAGGACAACCCATGCCACCTCAAGCAACCGCAGGTTCCGAGATAACAGGCATGAAAGGCGGCGACCAGCCAAGCAACCCAACCGAGCAACCCGGCACTACGGCGACGCCTGTTGTTGGTGTCAGCAAATCATTTTTCAAAGACGAAATAGGAATGAGTGGTTCAGATCTGATTGAATTATTTCAAAAAGCGGGTGAAACCGAAGCGATACCTGCGGTCGTTGAACTATTGCGCCAAGAGCAACATGCTGTCCTAAAAGCGTTTGATTGGTGGGACGAAAACGATTGGGGGCTGTTAGAATTGCACGACAACGATTTCAACCTTCTCACACTTTATCCCGAACGGCTGGAATACCAATTAAGGAAAACAGTGGCCGGTGTGAAAAAGGCCGAAAGTCAAGACGAACGCCAAACGATTTGGAAAGCGTGGCACGATAGGTTGAATGCTGAACAACGATTGAGTCGCAGGGAAAGGAGTGTTCTCAAAGAGTGCCTTAACACACTACAAAAGCACGGCGACATGAACGCCGCCACAATCACCAGTTATGGAGTGGATGCAACCACCGCCGAAGTCGCTGGACTCATCAAAACCTACGGGCACTTATTTGACATGAAGGTGGTCGGAAAGGGCACTAAATATGACGACAGGACACTGCACTACGGGGCAAACAAACCCCCTGTCTTTTTGAAACGCATTGATTCTTTCATCGGCAATCTATGGGAGGTTGGTGGTGAAATGTCCATCACTAAAGCGGGCGTCCCCCGCCTTGCCCTGCCGTTTAGCACAAAGCGTGCCGATGATTACACCAATGTTTTGAAGAGGGAATTGGGTGTGGAGAGCATTATGTGGGAGGGTCGCCAGTTCTTAATTGAAGGAGATCGGGCTGTTTATGAGGCGGCTAAAGTCGCACTGCCGTATTTGGAAAAGCAATTCCCGTATGCGGCCATTTTGCTTTCAGCACTTGAAGGGGATGAAAACGCAGGGCGCATTATTGCTTTCAATCAAGCAAAGGCCGAAGATCAAGTGTCAATGCTCAAAAAATGGAATACATCAACCGAAGGCTTAGAAGAATGGAAAGAGGTGATTGTCAATGGTCGCCGATAAGAAGCGCATTGATCGTTTGTTTGCCGCACTCGGTGTGGATATGGAACGCCATTCAACACCTACACCCGAAATGCCATTGTTTCAAAGCGGTGTTCAAGAACCAGCACTTTTGCAGGGAATTACCATTCCAGCCCTCTATGCGGCTTCTTTTGAGTGTCTTGTTTTGCGCTCTATCCTCAATCACCTTGCTACCGAAACATTCCGAAAGGGGTGGGTGTGGAAACCAAAGTTCGTTTCAAAATGCCGAGAGTGCGAAGAGGAATACCAAAAAGAAGTGGAGTCATGTTTGAAGTGCGGAAGCGAAGTCCGACCTGCCGATAAAGGGCAATTGGAATATGCTGACGCTTTGTTGAAATCCGAAAACCGAATGGCTCAATCGTTCCTTGAAGTTCTCCGTGAAATAGAAATGGATTTGAATATCGTTGACGATGCTTACATCATACTGACAAAAGAATACTTTGTAGATCCAACAACTGGCAAGCCGCAATTTTATCGCATCAAAGAAATAACCCGTGCTGACCCCATATTCATGCGTATTGTTGCCGACAAGCGTGGTGTGCGTGGAGGAAAGCAATACACCAGCCTCCTTGACCGTTCATTCCGAACAGGCAACAAAGACGAAAAGTGCCCCAAGACTGGTTTGCCAGTCGTGCCTGTTCATTACATCAACCTTGCAGGTGTGGGTGCAGGTCAAGTCTATACCGAGGGCGAAGTCCTCCACATCAGCAAATGGTCGCCGTCTAAACTCTATGGTCGTTCTCCTGTCGCCACACTATGGCGTCAAGTCAACACACTCATTTCAATGGACAACTATGTGTATTCCGCTTATCAAAAGCGAAGAATGCCAAGAGGTGTTATGGTGATTAAATCGTCCAACCTTGAAACGGTGGAGCGAACAGCACGAAACATACAGGAACACCTTGAGCGTGACCCGAACTACATTCCCACTGTTGGTGTTGAAACGGAGAGTGGTCGTGGTGGTCTTGAGTATGTCCGTATGATGGACACCCTTGAAGAACTCCAATATATACCCATCAAAGACGATATACGACAGCGTATTTCATCATTCTTTGGCGTATCAAATGTCTTTATGAACGATGTTTCGGGTGGCGGATTGAACAACGAAGGAATGCAAATTGTTGTCACTAACCGTGCCCTTGCGGCCAGTCAAAACCTTTACAACAACCGTCTATTCCCTCTTTTACTTTCGGCTCTCCAAATTGATGAATGGGAGATGTCCTTACACCCACACGAAGAGGAAGATGAAATCATGGTTATGCGCCGTGACGAAATGGCTATTCGCAACATGCTTCAAATGAAACAAGCAGGTTATGATGCTAAACTCCGTGATGATCAAGGCGTCCTACAATTCTCCTACAAAGAAGCACCACCTCCACCGCCACCTCCACCGGGCGCAACTAACGCCGCACCAGCACCACCGGGAGGCGGAGGGCCAGTTCAAACGAGCAATTGGCGAATGCCGCCAACAATGGACGAGATTTTGAAGCGAACCGAAGCGGATCCTATTCACGGCCAAGAAGTGGTGCCCGAAGCCATGCGAACTACACACGGCACAGATTTGAAGCCTCTTCGTCGTGTTGGCTTATCCCAATTAGGACTCAATAGTCGGCGCACATCCGGCAAGGGCAAAAGCCCAACCAATGTGAAGCGGTTTGAAGGTGCCCATCACATGTCTTCAACCGAACGAGATAGCAGGGACACAGCCCCTCAAGGAATCAAGAATGCGGAGGAACGCATGAAGAACTTAGATAGGCGGTTAGGGCTGTGATTCTCCATAACCTTCATTTAATGGGATAGCATGGGATGGTTTGGTTAAGATGAACGAAGGCTTTCTTGATTTTGGAATAATCGCAAAAATGGATCCGATGGCACGCCGAGCAACGGCAAGTATGGAGGCCATGCAAAACGCAATCGCACACAACAATATGGACGATGTGGCAAAGCATATTGAAGAAGCAAAAAACGCTCTTTCAGTCCTTGAGCGCGATCTTAACCTTGCTAAGTCATTGAAGGCAACAGCCGCAATCACCAAGAGCGAAACTGAAATTATTCAAGGAACAGGACAAACTCTTGGGAATGTTTCACGCCACCATAACACCGTAAGCGACTATGACGGAACCGAAGGAGCGACAGTTCTTGGTGTTTCACGCTATGGGCGTTCTGCAAACATTTGGCGACCACAGCAGGAGTGATTACAATGTATCGTGGTTCGCCTTCTATTGCTGACCGAATGCGAGTCTTGGACTTCGCCGCTTCGCTCCGCAAGGCTGACGACACTGAAAGTGGTTCAAGCGGCCAAATGGTTTCAAACCCAATGCCAACCTCACCACCTTCTTCTCCAATGAGTTCCCCGCCCGAAATGACTGGCGGCGGTGGCCCATCGCCCGAAGAAATGAGCGCACTTGTTTCAAGCGGCAAGGTCTATGGCAACAGCAAAGAAGCATTGGCTGACTTTGAAATGCGCCTCACCGAACTCGCAACCGACATCACCGCACATATCGGAACTATCGGCCAATCCAAATACACAGACGATCTGGATGGGGACTCCGTTATGGGACACGCCTCTTCACTTATGGCTCTCCGAAGCCAAATAGAAGAAACACGAAACTTCGTTGAAGTCGTGCGACTCAAAGACGCTGGAATGGTGAATCACATGCCCGGAATGGGTATGCCGCCCGACATGAGCGCACCTCCTATGGGTGGACTACAAAACATGCCAGCACCCGGCCCAGCAGGTATGCCGCCCGGCGGAATGCCTATGCCCGGCCCAATGATGGGAGGCATGTGATATGAGCGACAGTGCAGGTGAAGCAACCGCTGATTTGTTGAAAGAAATGGTCGGAGAACTCCGTCAATTGCGACAAAGGGTGGAACAATTAGAAACCGAAAACGCAACACTCTCCAAAGCAGTGGACGACCCCGAAACACTGATGAAAAAAGCAGGATGGCTCAAAGCCGTCACTCCACTACCCGATGAAGTCTATGATCCTCTTAACCGTGAGGCTGGCGACGCACCGTCGTTTGTCAGTGGTTTTGGAACTGAAATGCTCAATAAGGGAATGGACGAACTGAAAGAGTGGCAACAAATGGAAAACTCCATGCCAAGCCACACCAGCCCTTCTTCAATTAAATACAGGTGATCACAATGCAACCAAGATGGCACGAACCCAGCAAAACAGCAGAAGGCGAACTATTACAACATGTTCTTCACTTAGAGCAAATTGTCAAAGCACGAAAAGGGAGCATGTGCAAAGGTGCTATGTGCAAAATGAATTGCATGGACGAAGGCTGTGGCTCCGGCTTGAAAGGCGAGGGCGACAAAGGCAATTACATGGAAAAGGCAAGCATGGGTGAAAAAAACAAATACTGCCAAAAACACTTTGGGTGCAGTTATTCCGAATGCACGCCCAAGCAAAAGGCACAGTGCAACCAAAACTGTGGCTCCGGTGAAGGCGACAAAGGCAATTACATGGAAAAGGGTTTGAAGGGCGGTCAAAAGAAACTTGACAAAGACAAAGACGGCAAAATCACTGGCAAAGACTTCAAGATGATGGGAGGCAAGGACAAAGGCGAGGAAACTGGCTCTTACAAATCCGACCGTGGACAAAAAATGCCGACTTTGAAAGGACGGGGTGGCATGGAATCCAATTTTTCTTTGGATAAAACCGCCGAGTTCCTTCGTTCAAAAGGTGTCATTATCAAATATGAGCAGGAAGCCTCCGTTGAAAACAGCGTTCCTCAATTCATGGATCACAGCGGCGGAACACCGATTGAAGCAAGAGCCTACCAAACAAACGGCACATACCCCGATTTCAACACTGTTGCGCCGAAAAAAAGCGCAATCAGCGAAGTCGCTAAAATGCCAGCCTTTGCCAAGACAGGTTATGACGAAAAAGGCAGTTCAGTTCACATGCACTTAACAGACGGAGGCGACCGTAAAGACGGCAATTGGAACATCGCTCCAATTGAAGAACGCCTCACGCAATTGAGAAAAGGATATGGTAATCCCGGACTCATTGAGGAAATTGCCTCCCTTATGGAAAATGTCGCAAAGAACCTCTAATTGGAGGTTTAGGCATGAATAGGCAAGAGTTCTTGAGAATACGAACCGATACACTCCTGTCGTTGGTGTCAAACCATGAGGTCAACAAAGACTTGTATTTGAAAGCCTTTTCCGACTACTATGGAGATGAAACTTCAATTGAAAAAGAAGATCAGGCTATTCTCGGAATGCTCCCTATGACGGCACCACCTCAATATCACATGGAGAACATGGATAATCCGTCGCCAATAACCACACTCAACCTCCCTGCTGGCTATGAAGACTACATCGCAGGTCAACGAAGGTTCGCAAAAACATACGCCCAAGACTGGCCTATGGCGAGTGAAAAGAACCGTTTCGGGAAAAGGCACCCTCTTTCATACGAATTACCAACCATGCCTTTACTTCATGGAGCCGAATGGGGAGAACCCGCTTTTGTCGATCACCTTTTGCACTTGATTGAAGAGGATGAAGAAGGTCAATCAATTATCAAATCAATGAAAGACGCCGAGCGCATGGGAGTTATCCCCAAAGAATACGCTGAAATTGTTGGCCGACCTACTGAAAGTCTTCACGACCTTTACATGACTGACCGCAAAAACCGCTTTTCCTATGCTGACGATGATGAATATATTTCAGCCAAAAAAGAGCAGTGGAGTGGAAACAACAGTCGTCTTGGTTTGCTTTCATATTTGTTTGGTCTTGAATGGCAATCCTCCGACCAACGAGAGGCTTTCATGGACACTCTCAAAAAATTAGGAGGAACCGAAGGGCCAACAGATCCAAATGCCCGCAAAGTTATGAATGATTTCACCGCTTCTGCGGGTATTTCGTGGGATAGGGCCAAGCGCAATTGGTTTGAGCGTCTTATTCCCATAGCCCGCTGGTGGGAACGGCCATCCGACAGGCACGGGCCAGTGTCAGCGGAGGACATACCCTCCGGCTTGAATCACATGAAATCACCGTGGGTGAAGAATGCTGACATGATTGACCCAAATGACAACATGATTGAACCGTCAGCAAACCACCATTGGTGGTTGCCATTTCAACACTGGGGAGGGGTTGGGCGTGATGCACAGTCCCTTCAAACAATGTTGAGAGATTCATACCCAGCCGCTATGCAAGGATGGCTCGGTGATGAAATGATTGGGTTTCTCGCTGACCGACAACACCCCTTGAATGACAGTGAAGACGCATACCACAGCAGTGGTTCATCATTTTTCCCTATGACAGCAAATCATCCAATGATGGCTGGGCACCCACACCGTTCGGCAGTATCAACGGGATGGGCGGCTGGTTCTGATCATCCGTATGTGCGTTCATTCCCACGCCGTCGTTCTCTTTGGTCGTCTGTGTCAAACGGCGCACATTTGCACCCCTCGGAAATACAAGGCGGGGGCAAGCGCATGATTATCCCATCCTACGCTTTCGCAACAAACCCAAATGGTTTAGGACGAATCATTTCTTCTCACACAGATCAAGGACAACCAAGAATTGGCCCTACAAGGGAAAGACACCCCGGTGATGAAGAATACCACACATTCCATAACGACCATTATGAAAAAAGCGATGTGTTAATCGGTCAAATGATGCAAAAAATGGCTATGGAATTGATGGCTGAACACGGCCCTGCATTGTTGCACGGCACCAATCCAAATGACATTCAAGGAAACACTCTCGCCCGTGGCAACCTTCAACAATTAGCGAAAGCCGCCAACATGCAATTGATGAGAGGTGGAGGTTTGGAAAATATGACAACTTTTGCTCCAATGGTTGCAGGGGGAGGACTTGCCACTCAAGAAGTGCCTCTTGGGCCAATTCACCCTCAATCACATGCTACAATTCCGCCAGTGTATTTGACAGGCGATAAAGACGCTTGGGGACATAAAATGCCAGCGACTCTCGCATTCAATTGGGATAGGGAAAACAATAGCACACGGTTTGAGGTAAAGGACAGGCCGTTTGAAACTCTTCAACGCACCGTCCATGAAGGCCATGTGGGAATGGTTCACCCTACACATGCAGATCACGCATTGAAACCAAAGGTCAATTCAATTCCGGCCCTTGAAGTCACTGATGAAATGGGCGCACCTCCTATTCTAAATGGCGACATTTTCAAATCCGACGATTATGAACCAACAGGAGTGTTTGAGAAAGTCATTGTCCCAGCACATACTGTTTATGATTTTAGTTCAATAGACGACTTGAGAGGATTCACTGGTGATTGGGTCGTTCAAAAGAAACCCGAAGGAAAGCGTGTATTCATCCAAAAGAAAGGCGGTCATATCAAAGCCAGCAACGGAAAGGGCAGGGATGTGTCTTTGCCGAAGAAGGTCAAAGAAGGCATACGCAAACAAGAAGGAGATTGCACTTTTGATGGTGTTTTGAAAGACGGCAGGTTCCGAGCCATCGATCTGTTGGTGCATAAGGGCGACGATATTCACATGGAGAAATTGGAGGACAGGCTGACGATTCTCCGCACTCTTTACGAAACCGACGAAGGAGTTTCATTCCCAATGCCCGCTGACTGTAAGTTCAGCGACCGTGAAGGTTTGCGCTCAAACATGGATGCACTCGGCGGTGAACTATGGCTTCGGGACTCCACCTCCACCTTTATGAAAGGAAAAGAAGCACACCATAAGTGGGTTCACTACGCACCGGACGGAGATGGCGTCAAGAAAATGTATGGCCCATTCCCTTCGGTTTCAATCCGCAACGGAAAAATGATTCTTGAATATCCCGGACAACCCACACCGTTGGTGGTGAAGGGCGAGTGGGATGGTGAAGGTTTTGACTATCAAGGGTTTGAGAAAGGGACACGACCAATGTTAATTCACGCTGAAAGGCAAATTGATGTGTGGGGGCCAGTGGGTGTTCACCTGCTGAAATATGAAATCAGCACTATTACACCTTATCCTCCTTTCATCCCCACAGCCTCTTCAATGCTGTTCAAAGCCTCCTTATTAGACACAGATGGCAAAGCCAACCCCGTTGAACGCATATTGACTTTCGCAAGACATCACTTGTCGGGCGGTGACGAAGCACTGACACCAGCCGAATTGAAGGCTAATGTCAAAGGTTTAACCGATGAAATGCTCGATCAGTTCGGTGCCGAATATGGTTTAGAAGCGACTGAAAACGGAAAGTGGACTGTCAATCAAGCGATTGACGACGATATGATGGGAGAAAAAGCCATCAGTTCACCAATAGCAAGGATAAGCGGCAGTGTTCAAGGTGGTGGCTGGAATGGCATGATGGACGCTTATACGGCTCCAAGAGGGCCAACAGAATTACTTGACGATGAAGCAACGCCGTTTTTTGACCCAATGCAACCGGATGATGGAGAATTAGAGGGAATGCCACAGCACATCAAGATCCAAGCAACCGACGGGCAGGGTCAAGAAATTGATGGAGATTTGACCCTTGAAGGCAACACTGCGACTTTGCGTTTCCCGCAAAAAACGGAGCAAGAAGCCAAAGACGAGCAAGAAATTAAGGTTCCAATGGAGGATTCAAAGGAGGATGAAATGATGCCGCCCGAACCCCCTGCCACCCCTATGGCTTAAATACCATGACATAAAATTGGTGAGTTAATGGCGACCACTGCGACATGGACAGCGACCGGAGCAGACTTCATTTTGAAGTCCGGTGCCGGAAACGACCTTGTTATTGCTGGCTACGCCTCCGTTGACATGGTTGACAAACAGGGAGATAGAATCCCAGTGTCGGCTCTCAAGAAAGCATTCAACGGCTTTATGGCCGACCCAGCATACCGTAATGTGCAATTGGCACACAGTGGTATTCAAGTGGGAGAAGTTCTCCCAAATTACACCGACAGTGAAGGCCGAGTATGGAAATCCACTGTTGATGATCACGGGCTGTTTGTCGTGTGCAAAATCCGCAACGACATTGAAAAAGCCCGTGAAGTCCAAAAGCAAGTTCGCAGTGGCGAACTACGAGCATTCTCCATTGGGGGCCAAGCGTTGTTCCGTGTTAGCAAGACTACACCGGAACATGGCACCCACCGTGAAATCACGGATATGGAGTTGCATGAGATTACCTTGTGCAAAAAGGGTATTAACCCCGAAAGCACATACACCCTACTGAAAATGGATGATGATACAATGAGCAACGAAGCAGAAACCTTGACCGAGATCCGTGACGCACTGTCCCGAATCAACAAGCAAATTGAAGACACGAACACCTACGAAGAACCAGCGGTCGCTGATGATTCACTGGCGAAAGAAGAAGAAGCGGCAGTGGCTTACATTGACTCGCTTGAAAAGTTCGCACACCAACAAGGCGTGAACCTTGATGGCCTACGAGATCACTTCGGACTCGGCAAGGCTTACATGGTCGGCGTTGATGGTGAACATGGCTTCGGACACCGAGGTCAAGGTGACCTTTACGGCAGTGGTGAAGATGCAACCCTCGCACCAGCACCAAAACTCCCAAATGCAAAATCCAACAAGTATGTCATTAAGCAAAATGGCGTGCCAAACATGCAAATGAATGCACCGTCCGGTGGCCGAAATGTCATCAAAGGCGGATTGGATCTTTCCCCAGCCTCCCTTGAGCGTGGCTACTCCGCTTACTCCGCAATTCGTGATGAAGAAGCGGTCAAAGCACTTGTTGAGAAAGAATGGCATGACCGCTACGAAGCGGAAACCCAATCAGCCCTCCACATGCAAAAGGCCAACGACTACTCCGGCCAAATTGAGATGTTGAAGCAAGAAATCGCATCCCTACGCAACGAAACCTCCACCATAGCGAAATCCGCAGTGCCAGTTCCGGCACAGTCGGACATTCGTGTTCCTACCCATGAAGAGTTCATGGCTCTTGGCGATGGATTGGACGGATGGCGTGCGCTTGAAGAACTCGGACAGCGTGCCCTTCACGGGGGAAACCTTTGAAACAGGAGATGATTAAATGAGTGGAAGCACAGGATATATTCGCACAATTGAAGACATGGAACGACTCTATTACGGAGCCGGAACAGGACAAAACGCATGGGCATACGCTGGAACCGACCTTTTGAAGTCGGACTCTCCGTTGATGTCCAGCACTGCTGGAACATACCAAGCGATCTTCGGACGCAAAGTATGGTCGCAATTGAACCAAGAGTTCAACGCATTCTCCATCCTCCCAAAGAAACCGTGGGAGAAGAGTGGATGGCGTGTCACCACAGCAAAGCCCGACTTCACGAAAGGCGGCGGTGTGGCTGAAAACGCAACCCTACCGGAAACCACCAAGCCGACCTTTGAGCATGTTTCAACCAAGCCAAAGACGGTTGCACACTCCTTTGACCTGTCCGAAACAGCCATGTTCTTGGCTGACAAGGACGATGGACTGGGCGATGCAAGGGCTGTTATCAAAATGGAAATGGCAAAGCATCACACAGAACACATCAACCAAATGCTACTCAAGGATGTCAACACCGTTGCTGGCAACGACTTTGAATCACTTGACCGAATCACTTCTTCGTCTTTCGTTGAAGGAACAGGATTCAGCGACATTGATGCAATCACCAACCACAACATCTACAACCTTACCCGAAACGGTGCTGGGGCTGGATCACAACAGTGGTATGACGCCCAAGTGGACGCAGGTGCAAACAACGGAACTGACCGTGCTTTGACTCTCAACATCCTTGACGGAATGTTCCGACAGATTTGGGAAGCGGGAGGTCAGCCAAAGGTCATTCTTACAGGCTACGACACTCTTGAAACCATTCAGCAATTGCTCCAACCTCAACAACGATTCGTTGAGATGAAGCGTGTTGTCCCCGGTGTCAACGGCGTGAAAGGTGTCCCCGGTATTCAAGGTGGATTCATGGTCGCAACCTACAACGGTGTCCCAATCATCCCATCAAAGGATGTTCACAAGGGCACTGGCGGTTCTTCTCGCCTTTACTTCTTGGACACAGATTACCTGTGGTTCACCACTGCAAAACCAACACTCTATCACGAATCGGGAATTGAAACCGGAGATCCTTTCGGTATCAACAGGCTCGGACAGATGGGAATGTTCCATACAATGGGCGAACTCATCGCATCCTTCTTCAAGGCAAGCGGAAAAATCCGTGACCTATCGTGATACAAAAAATGAAAAATATGGAGATGATTTGATATGGCAAACGCAAATGTAAAAGGAACACCGACCGCACTACTTGACACCCGCCTTTGGGCTGGAAGTCCAAGAGATAGCACAGCATGGCTACAATCCCCAATGGGATCCGACACTGGTGGAGCAGAATCCGCCGTCGGTTCAATGAACATGGCTGTCATTGAACTTGTCGCTGACGATGGCGATGCCGCCACCGTCTATGACATCACAGGCAGTGGAGATCCATTGATTACCAACCCAGTGCTTGGGACTGAATTGATTGCTGTTATGAGCATTATTTCAAGCGCAGAAGAGGACGGAACGGCAGGAGCCGCTTCGGCTATCCCTGCTAACGGAAATATCTCAAGCCCAACAGCAATTAAGTTCACTGGTGCAGGAGCCAACGGAAAGGACACCACTTACCGAATCGCCTTCTTATACCGTTGAGTCGGTTAGGAGGGATCGAGCGTGGCAATACTACAATATGTTGGCGACAGGCCGTATGTTGAGTTCACTGTTGGACAAACGACATTTGGCTTCGCAAGAGGCACAGAACGAAGTGATGTTCCTAAAGAACTTCTTGAGCGTTTCAAGGGCGACAACTACCCCCAATGGAAAGTCATTGGTGGCGAAGAAAAGAAGTCCGAAGAAAAGACCAAGAAAATGGTTGAAGTGATTGAAGCCCCTGCTGTGGTTGAAGAAGCCCCAGCACCGGAACCAACACCAACACCAGCAACCGAAGAGGAAAAGACTGAACAGATGGCTGACGCTATCATTCCGCCTTTTGACACAACATGGACAAGAGCCAAAATGGTTGACTGGATGAAGGCACAGGGTGAAAGCGTATCAAAGGCTGACACCAAAGCAATTCTCACTGAAAGGGCACACGCACTCACCTCAAAGGGTGATGAGTGATGTCTAAGAGCGACCTCACCATATTTGACGGCGAAGCCCGTTATGCAGGTCGCACCCGTGTCAACCGTATGGTCTATGAGTTCACTCAAGCGGATCTAAGCGGTCAAACAACAGTTATCTCCGATTTGTTCGGATTGAACGGCGAAGTTCACCAAATCGTTCTTGATGTTTCGGATTCAAAACTGGCAACCAATGGCAACACTCAAACAGTCCACGGGTCATTCAGTCTGATCAGCGACATCCCTACTGTTGCAGGAGGCGAAATTACGCCCTTTGCCCCAATCACCAGTCTTGACTACACCAACAAAGTGCCCGGACGCTACTATCAATTTCAAACCAATGAAGGTGCGGCTATGGGCACACAGGAACACGCCTTGACAGTCCGACCCGGACTATCGGGACATGACACCCCTGCGGCACCAAAAACACCTATCGTGGACGGCACACAGACTACAATTAACAAGAATCAACCGTGGACTGGCCGAGTCTGTGGAAACTACACTATCAAATTAAGATCGACCACTGCATGGGCGGCTGACACTGGAATTATCCGTGTCATTATCATGTATTCATAAGGAACCCTTTTAACAAATGACTTACACCCAAGAGATGAGCAACATGGCACTGACTATCACACGAAATAAGAGAAACTCCGTTGACGGATCAAGACTAACCTGTTTCCGAACCGTCAAGTTCACAGGAACATACCCCGCTGGCGGCGAACCATTTGATGCAAACGCTCAATGTGGCCTAAAGTCTGTGGAAAAGGTTCATGTCGGTGCAGGTTTGCCCGAAGGATTTGATGTTCGCTACAATCACGCCACCAAAAAACTCCAACTCTTCGGTGAATCCACCCAAGCAACAGGCAACGCAGTGGACGAACCAACAGCAGTGGCCGCAGGTGGTCGTGCGGCAATTGAGTTCGCAAACAACTTTGACGCAACCGGTATCACTGCTCTTGAACTTATCATTACAGGCACACGGTCTTGAAGTCGCCGTTGGGGTGACTTCACATGCCAAGAATGGAAATTGAAGACATCGATCTCGGAGAGGTCATGGACATTGAGCGAAGACGCCAAGTCCGAATGGCCGAAATTAAACACGCATCTCGTTCATCCGTCCAAGAGGACGACAGCCCATTTTCCGATGAGAACATGCGACACGCAACAACAAAGCGTATTCAAATGAGGAAAAATGAGCGAAAAGACATTCAAAACATTGGTTCGGGGACTCGTTGCACCACATGTGGTTGTTTGCACTTTTGCTGGGCACCTAAGTGCGGTGCTTGCGGAAGTCCTATGACCTTCAACCTCGGCCATCATAGCATGGGCCGGAGGGTTATTTGACATGCCCCGTGCTTTCACTCCCGGCCATCGTCCCGATGCACCACTTTATCCCGACGAATTGACATACACCACCGTTGAGAAAGTGGCTGACTACTTACAACTGCCTTTGCCAGATCCAGTATCGTTGGCTGGCGACAGTGTGATTGCTACAAATGACATCAAGTTTCCAATAACTGGTGCTGACTATCGCAGGTGGGGGTATTCCGCAGGTGAAAAAATACTGGTTTATGACGACGCCAATGCTATGGGCATTGAGTTCACCATAGGCAGTGTTGAATCGGTTGGTTCAAACGGTCAAATCTATTTGGTCGCACCAAAAGGAACTGCCCCGTCATTTACCACAGCCAACAAAGCACAGGTTCAACATCAGTCGGCTATCACGAACAGCACAGAACGAGGCATCAAAAAAAGCCATGTTGAGAACCTAATTCGCCAACGGCAAGACTACATTGACAAGGTGACACGCCACGCATGGCGACCACGCCTTGTCGCCGAAGAGTATGTCAATTTCACCACATTCAAACCATTCCGAAGGCGATACTACACCGATTATGTGGGTGCTGTTTTCGTCAAGCGGGGGGCTATTCAGCGCATCCTCAAATTAGGTGCGTGGCAGGGCGACTATTACCGTGAGATGGCTGGCGCACGGGTGTCCTTTAGGGTGTCCGATCACACCGCTATGGCAGGAGAGTCAATTTTACTTTGTCCCGGTGCCAACGGAGTCGCTACATTGACCGAGGGTGATGATGCACAGACGAAGTGGAGATCTGACTTCGATCATAAATCGGCGGCTGAAAACCTCGGTGCGCTCATCAACAAGGATGCGGCATTCAACAAATCCGCAGTTCCGATTGGTTCGCTCACAGTGGAGTCAGCCGACTCCGCCAATGTTGCCCTCAATGTGCATGAAGAGTTCTTGGCTTTATCCAATAGCGACACTGGCGACGGCGTTATTGAAATCAGTTCTATGCGTAGCACCGAAGGTGGTGAAAATGCTACAATCGCTGTCACCCACGAAGCGGCTGTGTCGTTCAACACAAGCCTCTCATCTATGGTGTCAAGCACCGTTGCCAGCAAAACAGGCTCACCTGCCACATCGTTCGTGCTAAACGACGGAACTACTTTTGTTGAGGGGCATGGGTTGGTGTATATCACCAGCGGCACCACCAATAGGGTGGCTCTTTGCACACGAAACGGCAACACATTCACCGTGGTGGCTGATCAATTGAACGATTTTGACGGCCAATTGCAGGTCGGCGACACTGTAAAACAAATCCGATTCAAAAACGACATCACCGATGAAGAACGCCAAAAGTCATGGTGGAGTATTGAAGAAAACGGAATGATTTTGTTTAACAACGAATACCCATTCTTTGAGAACCACTCGTTGCGATGTTCTTACATTTACGGAGAAAGATATGTGGAGGGTTCAATCCATGAGGCTTGCACTAAACTGGTTGTCATGGATATTCTCATGTCGGATGATTATTCCGTTATGTTCCCCGAAGGAACTCAAAACATTGACTTGAACTCAAAACATCAAAAATTGGAGGCCGAAGTCGCCAAATTGCTGGTGCCGTTCCAAGAGTCAATTATTGTCGCAGGGATGGGTGGTTGATGTGGAGGATTTTATCAAGTTCCTTGAAGACCACCTTGCCAATGTGGATGAGTTGCTGGCCGCTATGAAAAAACAACAAACCGCCGAGCCAGCGCATTTGGAGAAATTGGAGATTTATGAGCGTGAAACACAGGACACCGATGAGCCGATGAGCGAAGAGGATGTCAACACTGTCATGCAAGCGCATAAAGCCGCAAGCCCCTTCGCCTTAGATACGGCGACAGCGCACGCTAAAATGATAAAGGGGATGAAACAATGACTGACGCAATTGAAGCCATCCGTGATATAATGGATAGCAATTGGTCTATTTCACCAAAACCGTCTATTTTGGACATCGCTACGCTGGATGTGGGCGAAGGAAAACGAACTCGTTTGCAGGATCACGACATCATTCGCATTTTTGAAACAGCGCATAACGAAGCACAGCCGGAATTGGCTTTTGACTTCGTGAATGAACACATTAACCTCACCATTGACATACGATCCGTGAAGAGTCGGGAACGCTTGAGCGCACTCCGAGATGAAGTCCGGCGCATACTACATTTGGTGAGAAAGGGCGATAATAACACATTTGATAGGGTAATCTTCAAGACCCGAACGGACTTGTCTGACCGTAGCAAGAGGTTATTCCGCTACACGATGCAAGCCGAATGTGTGATTTTCGCCCAACCCCTACCAACCCTATGAGATGATGAAAAATGGCTGTAAATCAAGTATTCAAGGGCGACATTGTTGAAGTGTCGTTCGGAAAAGAAACCGGACTGTATGGACAAGGAACGGATGTCACTTCGGGGACTGGTGCTACTGCTGGGTGGAACACGACGACCACCGGCAACAGCACCACCATTAGCCTCGGTGCAGGTATGTATTGGGTTGGTCTAAACGCCGCTGGGAATGCACCTCACGCTCTTGTCCCCGACGGAATGCTCACAGGCGCAACGCTTAGGATTTATTCATCGGGAAACAACACCCGCTACAACGCAGATCACTATCCTACGACCAAGCGCACCTACTACATCACCCAAAACAGTGGAAACGCAATCACCATCACCCCTGCGTTGGCAACAACAGCCGCAACAGTCGCAAACACAGGCGACTACTTCATCATAGACGCCAACCGTGTCCCAACCTTTGAGGCGGCTATGGGTGAAAACGACCAACGGGTCTTGACCGACCAATTCATCGGTCTTCTCAATTCATTCACACTCCCCGAACCCGAAATAGATGTTCGCAAGCAACACATCGTTGGTATGGGTCGTGATGTCAATGTATTGACCTCCGGCAAGGAAACTCTTGCTGGCGGTTCTTTTGATCTCAACGCCCACAGCCTTCGTTATTGGAAATACGCTCTCGGCGGGCACACTGCAAAAAGCAAGGGAGAATACAGTCAAGTCACTGGTGCCAACACCATTTTGACAGCCTTGCCGCTTAATTTCAAAACAGGCAATATCGGCTCTCAAAAACTGGGTTCACAGATTTTTGGAACTGCTACACGGGAAAACGACCTCACTGCTACGAATGGAACCACTATCACTGGCTTGAGTGCCACTGTTGGATCTGATGTTCTCATCGGTGCTTTGGCTTTGAGCGACACTGGAACGGACATCACCATTCACGCCGCTGGAAAGAACTTCAATGAGATTTTTGAATCAGCGGAGGCGGCTGGCCTGTTCAAAGTCCTCCACAGAACCACAGGTTTGCCCCTGCTCGGTTTTTACACAGGCGGTGCGGCGGCAACAAAAGCACTCTCCGGCTGTGTTGATATTGACACTGATGCGGTCGTTGAGGCTCAACAGGCCGACGCACCAATCCAATTGCTTGCTTCATTCACTGGCAACATCACCTGTGGTGATTTGAGAGTCAATGTGGGCGCAACCAACGCCGCCAAGTTCTCGGTCGGCGACTACATTCAAATCTATGACAAAGACACGGTGGTTATTCCCGGTGCTGATGTCACCGCACCAACAGTCAACAAGCACGAAATCCGTCGTGTTATCGCAATCGGAACCGCCAACGGCCAAGACGCTGGACAATTATATGTTGAAGAGGCTTTCATGTTCGATCATACCGCCACTTCATGTGGCATTGAAAGACTCCAATACACATATAGCGACAATGAACATAAAAGAGGAAGCCCTGCGCTTTTATCCACTGGTGAACTCAAATATGGTGTTGAACACACTTTCTTTGGCTATTCACATGTTCCTACATTTGCCGTTGAGCAATCATTCCGTTCTTCGGATTCAACACCGGGAGCCAATCAATTGCTTCGTGTTTTCAGTGGTTGTAAAATGGGCGATTTGAACCTTGCCGCTGACAGCGAAGGGGAATTGAAACTAAGTGGATCTTTTGAATCCACACGCATGTTCAAAGACACTGCCTCAAAGTTCATCACACCCCACCGAATGTTTGAGAATACCGCAAATACTCAAATTAAGCGAAGAGTGTCGGGTATCGCTGTGAATGGCGAAAAACCATATTTATTCCAGCACATGCAATTCAGTGCCTTCGGTGCTTCGGTGCTTCGTGCCAAAACAGTGGAGATGTCAATTGCCAACACCAACACAGCCCAATTTTACATTCGTGGGTCAAGTCAAACGCACCTTGATGCAGATCAAGTTCAACAAGCCGCAACACAGTTCGCTTCGGAAATAACCGAAGCCGCCCGTGAATACACTTTCAAGTTCTCCGCACTTGTTGAGGATGATCGCTGGTTTGAACAATTGCGAACACGCAAGCATCACATTAACTCAAACGATTGCACGCTGACTTTGACAAAATCCGGCGCACATGCCACTCGCCAAAACGCAACAATCACACTTGAAGACTATACAGTCACTAAGGCCGAACATCCAGTGCCGGATGATAAAGGGCCAGTCACGGCGACCGTGGAGTTCGCTGTTCGCCACTTGAAGGTGGCCGAAACTTCTCCATACTTTGTGGTGTGAGGTGAGAATATGCGAGAAGACATGGTTATTCGGAAAGCGGGGCGTGTTGGCCTCAATACACTCACGATCCGCAAAGAATCGTCGTGCCAAAACTGCGATGCGCCAACCAATGACGAATGTGCCTCATGCGGCATGGATGTCTGCGAGCCTAATTCGCACGATGGCGACTGTTCAACATACAGAAACGGCGTGATTGATTGTTTAGAATGCAAAGCCGAAAGAGAATACGACGAAGACAATTAAATGAAAAAGTTCATTAACAACAATGAGAAGGGTGAGAACAATGGTAAGACTGACAGGATATGTGAACATCGCAGGACGACGAGAATACTTGAATTGGACAATAGAAGGAACAAGCATCGTTGAAGGTGCTGGCCTGTCCAGTGGAGAAATCGTTGTTCATGCTGACGCTCCTGTCGCTTCACCCGCCCCTGCAACACCAGCAACACCGGAATTGGCCCCAGCGGAGCCGACATCATACGACGACATGAATAAGACTGAATTACAGGTCTTATGTAGTCAGCGTGAATTGTCAACCGCAGGAACCAAAGCCGATCTGATTGCTCGTTTGACTGAAAGCGATGAAGCCGAACCAGCAACCGAAGGTGAAACAGATGGCGGAGAAAGCGATAGCGAGTGATTTAATCACAGGCACAGATGCAGAAGAAACGAGAGTGGAAACACCATACGGGGAAATGACCCTTTGGATCCGCCCTCTTTCTTGGGTTGACCGACAAAAAGCATTGACGAAGTTCGTGTCCTTGTCGGCTGACGGGGACGGAAACATGGCTCCGAAAATTGACTTCGGGGGCTACTGGAAGTTCGTTCTCACGACCTGCATTGAGCGCACAGAACCCGCACTCACGACAAAGCAATTGCTGAACATTCGCCCCGAAGTCGGTGCCGCAATACAGGCTGTATTGCCTTCATTTGAGGATTTGATGGCCGGTATGGCCGGTGCAAGCGGCCCTTTGGAATAACCCTTGATGATGTCCGTTCGTTTATGAAATGGGACGGAGAGGGCGAACTGCCGATTGACGATTACAAAATACCAGTGATTGCTGGCAACATGCCCACCTTTTTTCTCGGACATTTTTTCAAGTGTGCCCCTTCTTCATGGGATCACTTGCCACCCGAAAGAGTCGTTTTAGATTACTTCACATTGTCGGCATATAAGGAGATGGAGGCCGAACAGATGGAACAATTGAAGCGTGAGAACACCGTCGGTGCGTCTAAGGGGCGGTCAGTTCGCACTACAAGTGACTCCGACTTCTTTGAGCGAATGAATGCGAAACTGGGGAGTGAGTGAATATGGGAGCAGTAAAGAAACTCGATCTGGAGTTCGCTGACGGTGTGTCAACCCTTGAAGCATATAGGGATGCACTCGCTATTCTCCCCGATAAAACCCGTGTTCTTTTGAAGGTCTTTGGGCCTTTGATGTCCACTTATTTGAAGGTGGATTTAGCACTTCAAAGCCTCAACAAAACCTTCGGGGATTCGTCAAAACCAGTTGAAGAACTTGGCGACAAGATGGAGGAAAGCGGCGGCAAAGTGGAAAAAAGCGGAGGTGCTATGGGCAAGGCAGTGAGCATCCTCAACGCTCCATTCGTAGCACTTGGTGGCACTCTCAAAATGGTCGGAGGCATGTTCAAGAGCCTGTTGTTGGGACTATTGCCTCTCATGGGCGTCGTTATGGCCGTCACGGGTATTGTCATGTTATTTGTTGCCGCCTTTGACGCTGGCGGGGGGAAACTGAAACAATGGCTGGCTGATTTGCCGATTATCGGGGGGATGATGGCTACAATTGAAGCGGCGATCCAAGCGGTCAAGGACATTTGGGAAACACTGAAAGCCAACCTCACTTTGCCCGAAGGGGCTGATAGCGAATCATTCTTCACAGCCATTATTGACGGCATCACGATGGTTTATGAGATATTTTCCGGCTATTGGATGATGATTATTGAACTCATCAGTGCATACATCACTGCACTGGCCGAGTCGGGTCTTCTCCAAGCCATCATTGATGCAATTGTTTCCGTTTATGATTCTTTCATGGAGGCTTGGGACATGATCATGGGTGCCTTTGGCGACGGGGGAGTGCAGAACTTCTTTGATATGGTTGTCGGTCTGTTTTCATATATGTTGGACTTCTTGGTGAGTTCGGGCATATTTGCATTCATTGGTGACATTATTCAATTGATTGGTGAAATCATCGGCACAGTGGTGTTCCTTGCGGCGGTCATTATTCGCATCGTCGTTGAAATTGTCAAGTTCGTCTATCCGTATGTCGCACCATACTACAAAATGCTAATTGCCGCATTCGGCATGATCCTCACCGTCGTCATGGGTGTTGTTCGCACTATTATGAAACTCGTCAGTGCCTTCGTCGCACTGCTTCGTGGCGACTTTGACAAAGTGGGTGAAATCCTATACTCAATCAAGGACATTTGGGTTGATGTGTTGGACGGAGTGATAGGCTTTTTCAAAGGTTTCATCAACAACCTCATTGATTTCGCCAGCCCTGCTTTGAAACTCATAAACAAGGTCATAGGTGCCTTTAACGCCATCAATCCATTCGGTGAAATACCGGAAATTGACATTGGTGGCCTCAAACTCGCAAAGGGTGGTATCGCTACTGGCCCGAAGTCCGGCTATCCAGCCGAACTACACGGCACAGAAGCCGTAGTCCCACTGCCCGACGGGCGCACTATCCCAGTCACTATGACAGGGAACGCTGGTGGCATGGGTGGAGAAACGACAATCAACATCAATGTCAGCGGCGCAAACGGCGACCCTCGCAAGATAGCACGAATGGTGGGTGATGAAGTCGGGCGTTTGTTCAAAAGCCGATCACGCACTGGTGGTTTCAGCAGGGGGGTATGACGGGTGCCGAAAATACAATTGATCCGTAAAGACGGGCAAATAATTGAACTTGATGCGACCGATATAGGCATGTCAGTCACCCGTGGGGTGTCAGTATGGCCTATCCCAATCATCGCCACCCGTGCCGCATTAGATCTCAACGCAAACATGCTCGCTATCACCATTAACGGTGTGATTACTGACGACACTTCAAGCACAGGCGACAACGGAGCATCCTGCGTTTTGGATTTGTCAAGACCCACTGCGGTCTGTCTTTCTTGGCATGAGCAATTGAGAAACGAATACGGTGCTTATGTTCTCAAGGATGTGTTGCATGGAAAGGAAATCATGTTTAGCACAGCGGGGCAAATGAGCGCAGGGCTTGGAGAAAAAACTGTTTTGCGTTTTGACAAAGCGAGCAATTTTTCAAGCAGTGTCGCAACCGAGTCCGTCGTTCGTGTTGACTTGTCGGGAACAGTGAACCACACGGGCCATGTGGCTACGGCAATAAAAACAGCCTTAGATGGAGGCAGTGTCAAAGTCGGAGGTGCAAACACCGCAATAAGTTCACTCTTAACCACCACTCTTTCGCTCGGTGAGCAATCCGCATTAAGCGCAAACAAGCAGGGGTTAAGTTCCCCTGTCAATGAGAAAATCACAATAACAAACATAACGACAGGAAAGGCAGGAAACTTGCCTCTCGTCAAGCGTGGTGCTATGCCTTTCTCAACGACGGCTGACTGGTCGCATTCATTCTTCACTTCGGTATTCACAGGCGGTGTGGACGGTTCACGCAAAAGCAAAGGGGACAAAGTGCAAGATCTCCTTAACATGACAATGAATGCAAATGTTGGTGGTTTTATGGTTTCACCTCAAGCACTGACTGGCGACCTCGTTGAAATGCCGGACTCACTATCGTCTTTTGACACATCAAAACTGCTCGGAATCAGTGAATCATCGTCTATTCGCAAATACATTGTCGGTCTTCGCATACCGTATGAATCAATGGTGACAGCAGGAGTCAGTGGTGAAGTATTGCGCCAATTCATCATCCCTTCGGGGCCGGGAACAGATTATCCGTCCGAAGAAAACACAGAACCATTCGATCCGACTAACACAGAAGGCGGAGAAATTACAAGACCCAACCCGTTTTTCCGACAAAAGGTTGCTATTCCGGGTGTAGTTCAAACATTCCAACCTGCATATCAAGCAGGTGATTCGGTTTGGACTTATTCGCTCGGTTTTGCCGCAGTGGAACAATTGATTGGGATTTGATACTCATGCCGATCAAGAAACTGCATTCACAGGCCATCCGTTTCAACGGTTTCACTGACGGTATTGTCGTTCCTACGGGCGCATTCCGAGAATCGGGTGTGGATTTGTATGCCGCATCACACAGCGAAAAAACAGGCGGAACCAACAAAGTTCCTTCGTATAATAGCGACGACCCAAAAATAGGGAGGCGACACATACCCAACGAAGGGAATGGTCTAAACAACATAATTGGCCCATTCACCATAGAAGCCTTTGTCATACCCGATAAAGGGGGTATAATCGTTTCAAAGGAAAACTGCTACACATTGGAGATAGGGAGTCCACTTGCGCCAAAATCCGCTGTGTTCACTGTGTTCACCCGAAGCACTTCGGGTGCTAAAGACGCTGTGAATGTAGCCACTTCTTTCAATTTTCCCGCTTTGAATAACCCATATAGCACATTGGTGGACAGTCAAGGTTCAGCCGAAGGCGTTTATCAATTCAACCCACTGATAAACGGCGAGCAAGGACTCAAGCCCCATGATTTAGATTTGCCTTTTCAACCATTGTTGTATTTGAATGCTCAATTCACTGGGAAGGATTTACGGCTTCACATCAATGGGGATTTAGTGGCAAAGTCGGACTTTGGTGGAGAGGAAAGGACAATTCAAGCAAGTTCTTCTGATCTATTCATAGGCGGGCGAGGGGGAGAGTTCCGAGGTGTTATTGAAAGTGTTCGGATTAGCAGGGGTGTCGTGGCACCAAAACTCCAACCGTTCACTAAACAAGAGAACACAATGGGCTTATGGGATTTTGAAGATGAAGACGACATCCCCGACCTTTTTTTCGCCAACCATAAGAGTCCAGCACAGGCTGAATATGCAGGGAGAGATGGGGTCGGCCAAAGTGATGGAAAAATGTCGCACCCAATGGTGTGTATTGGGTATGATTTTACCAATGTGGTCGTCGGCGGCAACATAACCACCCCATTGTCATTGACAGCGGGCTATGACTACGCCACTTTCAAAATCCGTGATTTCGGGGGAAACAAACCCACTTCTTTGGAAATGCTCGCCTCCCACATCTTATCCATAGCAATTGATGAATTGCCTCTCCAACCGTGGTGGAATAATGGGACAGGTGTTCTTGATATTGGCGCACATGTCACTAAAGCACGCTATCATGCCGATGGGTTGCCAGTATCAAACCTAAACGCAATTGTTAATGCCAGCGGCACAGATCCGAACACAGGAGTTCCGGTATCATCATACGATTATGAGGACTTGGCTCAAGACCCCGCAGGTGGTGTCAGTCTTGACCCTATGGCGAACCCAATAGAACGAATCCGCATAATTGCTCTTGACTTCAATGCGAATGCAATAGTCGTGCAAAACTCAATGCTCAAGAACGAAGACGGGGTGGCTGATGCAAAAAGTCAAGGATTTATTTTCGCACATCCCGACAATACGCCCATTTGGTTCACTCTCGGAAACGGGGACTTGATGATTGACCCCGGCAACGACTTACGCCCAGCAGGACAAATGACAAGAGCAAGGTTCACTCAAGGTCAACGATTCAAGGATAAATCGGGGTTCGGGAATGCGGCATACTTTGTCAATACCCACTCAAGGAATACAAACGAAATGAAAAACAGGCTCCAAAGCGTCGGTGGTTTGACACAAAACACCAACTATCCACCAATGTCGCCTTCATTGTTGCTTTGGCTTGATGCAGACGATCCAGCCACTATGTTAAATCAACAATTACAGCCACTCGTTTCACTTCGTGATAACAACGAATACCCCGTGTGGTGGACAAGTAAAGCCCCTGCGGCACCGGATTATCATTTTTATGGGGGCAACAAAGTCGGAAACGCATGGCGTTGGATTAAGAACAACCCGAAGGTGAATAGTCGTGGTGGGCTTCAAGCCGCTGGAATTGGCGAGCAGGAGGGTGCCACTGAAATTGACCCCGGTTTAGAACAAGCGGGCAACATAGAAGCAAACCTCATACCGCTTACACCAACCACCACTGAAAAATCCATGTGGGTCAACGGAGAGGGTGCATTCCAGCAACCGGGGAGAGTTCCCGGTTTTGATAGTGTGAACGGGCCAGCACCACTGATTTTCGCCGCCGCACATAATACGGCGATTGGCGGTGTTGCCACTAACAATGGGGACTTTACATTCTATTATGTCCTTACACCGCAATACGCATCCGGTGTCTTGCATTTATTGAAAAATATAGCAAACACGCCCGACTTTCAATTGGATAACGGGAGTGGTGTTCCATCCGTAGCGTATTCAAACATCACAGTCGCACTCCATCAAGACGGAAAACCGACAGCAGGTCAACCCTGTTTGGTCGCTATCACTGTGAACGGGACAGAAAATGGCTCCTACAAAATGTGGGCGAAAGGTTCGGGTGCTGGGGCAACCCACAGTCAAGCGTTAAGCGGAACACCAAATGCCAACCTTTCGTTTTTGAATACCACCGTTGGGACAGGAGGATTGGAATTGTTTGGCTTCTTAACGCACACACCAGCAAGTGGTGGTGGCGGCGGCGGCGGCGGTGGCGGAGATCCCCCTAAACAAGAAGACCCCGAAGGTGGTGGCGGCGAAGGCTTACCATTCGTCCCCGAAGGCCCCGGCGGAGGGATTGGTGGAATTGACCCATTAGAACCCGGCAACCCCGGCGGCGGTATTGCTAACCCATTTGAACCCGAAGAACCCGAAGAACCCGAAGGTGGTGGTGGCGGCGGCGGCGGCGGCGGTGGCAATTTTGTTCCCGAATCAAATGCCGCTACTGCTACTGCACCACCGGGTTTCATAGTTCACGAAGTATTGATTTATGCTGGTTCGCACGGCAGTTCTATGGCTGATGTGCGACAGTATGTTGAAGACAAATGGGGGATTTGAATATGCCCGAAGAGGATAATTACCCGAACCCAAGTCTTGGAGTGGGCGAAGAGGACATCAGCGGAATTGACAAAGAACCCGTGAATCACATTGGTGGGTGTTCGGGCGTCACTTCGTATAATCGTGTGAAAGGACATTTTTTCCTTGCGAGTTTGCCCGAACCACAGGACGAAACCATAACGAGAACAGTTCAAGGACTGGCTGATCGGTTTGAAACCACTCACGAAGATCCGTCGGTGGCGTCAATTGTTTCAATGAACGCTAATGTTCAAATCACTGAAACCGTGTATCAAGGAGAAGTATTGAATGTCATTGACAAAAGCAATATCGCTACATTGACCCAATCATTAAGTCCCAACCATAAGCAATCCGCCATTATGGTGCAAGGTGGCTACGGCTACAACAATAACCTCGCACATGCTTCATCAACAGCCGATTCTATTATAGCAATTGGTCTTGACGACATACGCCCATTTGCACTGAAAGGACTTGATGTTGAACACACTGCGTTGTTTGACGCAACCAACCCAACGAAACCAACCAATCAAGAGTATGTGCGACACTTAACACCCGAAAAAGAATCACGGGTTGCTTCAATAGACATCCCTTCGGCTTTGCGTCAATATGGATTACCACCAAAAGTTTTGGTGTATTATAGTGCCATTGATTTGACAGGAGAAGTCGTTGCCGCATGGAAAGGAGATAGGAGAGCAGGAATCACAGTTCTCAATCAAACATTCAACTATCCGAACTTGTTGGCAAACCTTGACAATACCCATAACGACCTCAAAGGCATTGACGGTATGGATAAAAAGGGCTGGCTTGTCGTTGAAAAGACAGTCCCCGACTCCAATATGGTTTATCCCGATACTTCGCTCCCCAACGCCGCACCCACATTCCGCACACTCGCTAACTGGATGAAAGAACCGTTCACAGCGGCGCAAAAGGCAAGCGGGGCGCAAACAGTATGGGAACCATTGTCAGTGACGGCACCGGGCGGTATCGTTTCAGTGCCAGCAGGAGGGGCGAACCGTTCACTGCAAGATCACTCAATGAGAGTAAATCCAACAGGAGGGGAAACGCATTCGCCTTTTATCAACCTTGAAAATTGCGCTCACACTTTGGTTCAAAACGGTGCATTATCGCCATCACCGGGCATTTCAAAAAGCATTGATAACGGCTACGGCATACCTATTGCACAGCACGGAACACGGAGTCCTATGTCAAAGAGTGAGGGTGTATATCACACCTTTTCACTTTTGACTGACGGGGGAGCCGATAAAACCAGTGCTACATCAATTCAAGCACTCGGCATCACTTCGTCAGCGGCGACATTTGAGCAATATGAAATCATTGATAACAAAACCGAAAACGATAGGCAATTACTTCTTGTTCAGCCGAAAAATAAGAACAGAACAGGTGTGTTAGGCCATATTGGACTGACGAATGATATTGAAAAACACATTTGTAAAATTGAACTTGTTTCCATGCGTGGGCGTATAGAAGAAATCGCTCCTAACAGCGACAGTGAAGGCGGCGGAGGTGTGGTTATTCGTGGTCGCTCTCAATTGATGGATATTTCAGATCGTGTTGCTGAAAGAGATTTTAGCCTTGCAGAAGGATTTGCTTTGAAAGAAATTGGCGACCTCGGTTCTCCTACGGTCAGCCTCACTATGGGTGGATTAGGACAGGGTGGCATTGACATCGCACCGACCCGAACTGAACACTCCTTTTTGCCAGTATGGAAAGACAAGGTAATTGGTTCAAACAACCCGTCTGTGCGGAATGATCGACAAACCTCCACCTACTATGCTTCAACCCGTGCGTTGGTTGAATTGCCACTATTCCCATCAATGTTCTATGATGTTGAGCAAAGGCTTGCTGAAAGTGAAAGCAAGCGTAGTCCTTTACCTTCAACAAAGTCCACTGAATTGATTATTGACGCTACAATGACAGCAAAAAACCGACCTCAAATGAAGGACTACGAGAACCGAAACGCCATTGATTGGGGCATGAAGAATGTTGTTTCATCGTTAAAGGTCAATGATGCTGATTCGGTTTCGGGAAAAACATGGATCCGAGCCATGCGTGAAAGTTCAGCGACATTCACCCGCCCCGACGACAATAACGACGACAAAGCGTGTATTTTGGGCGGGAGTTCGGGCAACAGTGCATTTTCGCATTCGGGGTCATACATTTCAGTGGATAGCATTTTACCATTCGTGTTGAACGAAGAAGGTGGATTCACTGGAACTTCAACCAACAACTCTTCAACATTTTACAACTCTTTAACACAAGGTCAAGCCTTCTCCAATAAGGCGTTTGTAGTCACCGTTGGCGAAGGTATTGTCAGTGAAAGGGGCATACGATTTCACATTCACAAGGCGCAATTGACAAACGGTGAACACCGTCTGTATTTTGACGCATTTCACCACTTTGACGACAACGGGTTGACTTACGCCGAACTCAAAAACATAATCACGACTGGTTTGCCAGTGACAATGGGTTGCTGGCTCACTGACGCTTCCGATGGTGCGGTTGGGGTTGGCACTGTTGGAAACAACGCCACTTTCTCCGCCCTCAATGCCATAGCAAGCACCGACAACGCTACAATGGCACAGAACTTCATTGGGCCGCTGGAAAAGACCTTCGCACTTGGGCGAACCACCACGAACGGTATAACAATACGAAGTGGAATACAAGTTGACCCCAGTGATCCAACAGGCGCAACCATTCTTATTCACGACGGCCCGACTATGGAGGGCTTCACCTTTGACCCCGGCAATTATGTCTATGGTGCTGGCACCAAACCTCTTCTCCCACCAGTGGAATGTCGTTCCGGTCATTTGTCATTGAAAGGCAAGCGCAACGACAACACATTGGACTGGGTTCGTCCTATGCGCCTTAATTTGGGCGACATAGGGAGTGCTGGTTCAGTCAGCAAGTTTGAAGAGGCTGTTGACGAACTCATCCGAAGAATCAATCAAGCCGGACATCCAAACGCCAAAAACAGCAACGGAGGGAGTGCCTTCAATCCACCTCCATTGTTCACCACGGATGCTGGAATATACAGGGTCACTTCAAATGACACTGGTTCGCACATGGGCTATGTGAGAGCCTTTTTGGGACAACAGGTTGAAAGCCGAACTGGCGAAAAGGGTCTTTCGGTAGTTATCCACTGCACCGTTCCGGGTGCCACAGGTCGTGATTTTGCAGTATGGATCAATAACAACAGCCCATATCCATATCGGCCTATTCAAGCCGTTGGGCATGGTGGGCTTGTAGCGTCCAACAGCCTTTCTTATCAAGCAAGTTCATTCGCCGCACCACTGCCTTTGGGTATGGATGGAGAAACGCATGTCCCAATAACCACATTTCAAGGGGGTGTTCATGGAACCGTGACTGACGCTGACGGCAACCTTCGCCAATACAACGGAATAGGGCGAGAGTTCGCATTTAACACAGTCGCTTTGCCTCAATTTGAAAATGGCAACCTTATACCCGATTATGACCCCGAAGCCCAACCGACTCTCATGGTTCAGCGCAAAGCACTGGATATAATTTACCGCATCAATAGGAAAATAAGCCGACAAAACAAGGGATTGATTTTGGTTGACGACAAACATTTGGGTGAGTTTGATGCAGTGGTTTCCGGCCCCAACAATGTTTCAAACAGCAAGGTTTCGGGGGTTGGATCTTGCATGGGGCTGTTCAATTGTCAACCATTGGATAAAACGCTCGGCAAAAAATGGAAAGAATTGTTCTATGACAGCAGTGGCAAATTGAAAGAAGTGCCAATCAAATTGCTGAACCCGTTAATTGACGCAAACGGTATTCTGTTCTTTGGCGGGGGACACACAGGCGTCACCTTTGATGTTAGCGATGGCACAGATAATGATTATAGCGACTTTTACACCCACCATTACGCAAAGGGGCCGACTGGATATAGCGGCTTTCAAAACCTACAAGAAGTGCAAACATCGGCGGCTGTCCTTGATTTTAGCAAATTGAAGAATGCTGACACAGTGAACGAGAACACATACCGTGGCCTTCATCATGTTAAGAGCATCGCTGAAACAGGTGTCGTGCCAGCGGAGGGATTATTGGATAAGGAAACCGACGGGTGCCTTTGGTATGTCCGAATGAATGAACCTGCTTTGCACGCTGATCATGGTGCAAGTGGCAAAGAATTGGCTCTTGACGCTATACACGGTGTAAAATTGAAGGCATTTGGTGATTTTGCGAATCAATCGCTTTTGGCTGGCCCAGCAACAGGAGATCCCGAATCAAAGGGAATTGACCTTCACGGGAACACTGACGCAGGAGCCATTTCACTCCATAACATCAGCACACTTGCCAACAGTGCCGTGTCGCCCCGTGTGCCGTTGAAAAGCAACATGTTCGGTGCTTTTGGCTCATACGATGCCGCAAACGACGGGGCATATTCATTCTCATTCTTTTTCAATTCCGGCGACGCTTCGGGGAATGCTTGGAGCAGTGCCGCATTTGGCAACGGGCCTGTGGTTCATGGGATTGATAGCACACGCCGTGGATTTGGTGTTTCAATCAATTCAAAGCAAGGCAACTCAAATAGCGTTATGGACTTCTCAATTACAGCCTTTGTCCATACGGATTTAGGCGGAGGTGCCCTTACACATTCAATAACCAGTGATGTTCAAGCAAACCAACCAAAGAACGCTTGGTATCATGTAGTGGTGTCAAGGGCGTCGGGAGCCGCCTTTCCAACAATTTACATCAACGGAATTGCAGTGAATGGGACAGGGGCGTCGTTCATCAATCAAGTCAACCTTACAGACGCACCACACCTTCCTTTGGGTATCGGTGTCGGATCTGCTTTGACTGGTGGCTTTTACGGCAAAGCAAACAATATGTTGACTATTGGAGTCGCTTTGTTGCCGTGGACGGCTCCTACGAATTATTATCACGGGAAAAAGGCGGCTCATGCAAATGCGCCTGTTTATTTCAATGGTGCCCTAAGCGAAATTGCCATGTGGAATAAACACCTTACCCCGGCCGAAGTCGCAACACTCTATAATGCGAGAACCGTGTGGTGATAACATGGCGGAGGTGTTGACCTATGCGAAGCGGGAATATCCCGCCGCCTTGACTCCCATTGGCTCCGACGACGGAATCCCTGCGAGTGGGTATTTCAGCCTCCACTTTACATATCCCGATACGGCCTATGAAGACCCCACATCCATGACTTTTGGCAAGGATGGGGTCAATCAATTGGGAATCAACTACATGATTAGAACTCCATTGGCTGGCGATGCAACCAACGCCACTCAAACGGGCGAGGATATACGCAACGGGGCAAACACAGTCGTCATTGACCTCAAACGAGCCGCCGAAGCACACGCCGCATCAATCGCCGCAGGGGCAGTTATGCCCGCCAAAACCTTTGATTTAGGCACAGAAGAAGCGGCACGACTTATCGCCGCTACAATCAATTCAACACGCAACCGTCAAATCGGGGCACATTCCAATTCTCGCTACTTGCGGGCACGGTATGTAAAAATGAGTGGGAGCAAGCAATATGGCGGCTGGTATTCGCCAACGCTGTTCCGCAGTTTGAAATTGGGTTTTGAGAACGGACAGCAAATTGGGAGTGGATCGACATATTTGAAGCCAAACGCCAGTTTTGCCACGACTGTGAATGAAATATACACGAATGTTGGAGTCGGTGGCTATCTTTTGCCTAACGAACACCTATACACCACCGACAACCGATATATTGGGCAAATCCTTGAAATCAGTGGCACTCGCATTCGGTTCTATGAACCAATCAAAGTGGCCTTGACGGCCTCCGATAAATTGAGAGGTGGCTGGCTACGCTTGATGGATTTTGGTTCTACAACAAGACAGGGGGCCACTTCCACCCACAACATCATGCCTACTGACATGCCCAAACGAGGCACTATTGTCGGCAACCCAAACAGCACCATAAATGACACTGCTGGTGCTGATGTCAGCAATTACACTCTTACTTACGACGGCTGGGAAATTGTTAATGATCGAGAAGTTCAATTCAATATCACTAAAGTGGAGTCAACGAGTCCAGTGAAAGACATTCTTGACTCTCTTGCCACAAGCCAACCTACATGGTTTGTGAACAACGACACAGAAGAACAACACACAGTCGTCGTTTCTTGGGAAATAGACACTCCGACTGGCGGTGGGTATTGGGGCACAGCCAACGGTGGCCCTGTTGTTCAAGGGCTTGGTGCCTCACTCCCTGTTTGGTATTTGACAGCCAAACCAATGGATGGAGGAAACATGGGTTTGCCAGCGGCAAATGCCGATTCACGGGGTGCCAGTCCTTCAACACATACGACAGGGCACGGATATAGCCGATTCTCCATAGAAGGACTCAATTCATGCTCACTGCCCGACATGCCACCGCCCGACAAACCCTTTGATGGCCCAGTGGTCGCAGGTTCAACCGAAGCCGATCCGTTTCAGTGGACTGGGTTAAACGATGCTTTAGACGCACACCAAGAGGATGAACTTTTCATTACAAAAAGTGAGTTCGGGACTCAAATGGACGACGGGGGGCCGTTTCAAACCAATTGCATGGTTTCTACAAATGCTACACTCACCGGCGGAACCACGATTAAAACCCTTACACCAGCGACTAAGGTTTCAGCCCATTTCAACGACGGTGATGTCATTTACGCCGCCGACGGAACTTCTTTAGGAACAATTGCCGAAGGAGGCATCGCCGAAACCACCAACACAGGGCTGACTGTTATTGGGCCAAAAAATGTTGACAGCGGTGTGCGTGTTGATCATGGTTTTGGAAACACATTGAATGGCGATCCTCCGATTGGAGGAAACCGTTGCTATAACGCATTTCACTTCACGGCTTGGAAACACACACTTGGCTCTTTAAGCACCTTAAAAACAGGAGCCAACGCACCGAACTCCTACTTTGAACCCGGCGATGAAATCACCGACGCAAATGATCATTTGATTGGCACAGTCCCTATTTGCCGCACAGTTAAGCGTCAAGCACCGGGACAAAGCGGAATCATAGGTTCCCGTGTCCATATTGCCGACGGGAACGATTTGTTTTCGGACGCAAACAGGGACATAAAATCCTTCACTGTTGACATCAACGACCCGAACTTGATTTATCATGTCGGTGAAAAATTGTATGCTGAGGACATTTACTACAACACAGGAGTAAGTTTAGCGATATTGGATATAAACAATCTTGGGAATCCGGGCACTGAAATACTCGCTGTCGGCACTGGGGAAGATCCAACAACAGTGGGTTATGACGGTGTGCGAATTAAGCCACACGATAGGATTTACAAGAAAAATGGCGTTAATATGACCTTAATTGGAACTGTAAAAGCAGTTGAACCGGGTCATATTGAATTAAAATCGCCCTCCGCAACCTTTTTGAACGCAAATGAACCAGTTTTTGTTCACGCTTACATTGGGACTATCAAAAGTATGCAAGAAACACAGCATAAGACGAGCGTGTTTGGTTTCATAAGCGGAACTGTCGCCAACAATTCAACAACAACATTGAACTTTTCAACCAATAACACCACGGTATTCACCCGACGAGTGTTGCCCGGTGCCAAATTAGAAAACAATGCTGGAACCCTTATCGGAACAGTCAGTTCTGTGGGGAACAGGGAAATTACACTTGAAGCCAATAACCAAGTTGCTCTCAATGTGAACAGTCTTGTTCATGTCCGAGGAAACAGTGAATGGGCGATGGAGTTAGAGGAAAAATTGCATTTTGACAATTTGTCCCAACATGAGTTCTATAACGATGTAGCAAACACCACTACAACCGGACAATTTAGGTTAATTGATGATTTAAGGTTGAGGGCTGAATCCGTCAGTGCCCAAAGCATAACAATGTCAGATCCTAACGACCCATCGCTTTCGGGCACCATATTACGGAACATAGACCGAGATGAACGCTTATTCAGTCCAGCGGTGAACTATGAAGCAGGTGTCAATAATCAAGGTGCCCTTAACACCCAAGCACAGGACTGGGCATACCTCCGTTCACACCATGATGATGGCAACAATACTGGCTCTCGCCACCTCATTGTCAAATCAACCGCTGGTGTGAAGAGTATTGACAATGAAGCCTACGGCGGAGCGTTGATGATGAATTATGCCGACCAAAATAATGGCAACCCTGCTACATTGATTGGCTCGGATGGAAAGGAATACGGCACTATTGCGGGGGTGTTGGATGAACGGGTTGTCGCCGTTGGAGGGACAACCTACACCTACTCACGGATCTTATTGGCTACATGTGTTGCGGATATTCCCGAAGGGACGCTTCTTCATCGTGCGGCACCGACATTGACACTCACCTCCGCAATCAGCGGAAACAGCCTTTATCACGGCCAAATGTTGTTCAAAGGCAAAGACATCAATAAGTGGCAAGTTGCTCTTGAAAACGGACATAAAATCAACAGTCGTTTCCCTAAATGGAATAACGCATACGGAGATCAGCACGAAGAAATCACAAGCCTCACCAATTCCGATGTTGTATTGAATAAGGCTGTCGTCAAAAACGGATTGAAGAGTGAAGTCAGCACCATTACAGCCTCCACTGTTGCTCACACAGGTTCACAGGGGTATGTGCATAGGCCATTCCGAACAGTGCGGGCTGTCAACACCGAACGGGTGAAAGGACTACAAATACCGAATGAAGCGATGGTTTGGGAGAACATAGAATTGGTGGACGACACTGGTGCTGAATTGACTCTTGAAGGTGGTTCTCCGTTTGGGACTGTGATAAAAGACTACAATTACAAGCAAAACCGCATCGATCCTAAAACAAACACTGCCTCTTCGTTGCCTTCAACACCCGGCAGTGGTCTTGAACCCAACTTAGAAATCCAATTGCCATCACAAGATGAAATACCCGGCAACATCATTGTCCGTAGTGGGCACGACCGTGTGCAAGCGTGGCGGCACCTTTCATGGGGTATGGGTGGCTTGAGTGTCCCTCGTCCCGATGAACCGGGTGTTATTGAGGCGAACCAAAGTCCATTCACTTCTGTGGTGAATCCAAATCAGCAACACACTACCGTCGGAGAAGCCACACAGTTTGACACAAACGACAGGGTTCTCCACTTTCACCCAGTGCGTATTTTGCACGACACTCTCACTTCTCAATTCGGCCTCTCGTTGAACAACACGCCCGGTGCAGTGCCCAGTGGTTCAACACGAATGTTTGCGGCACATCGCCTTTCCGATCACACCGAGCGTGGTTCGGTATTGCCCGAAACCCAAAACGGGGCAGTTCAAGCCAGCAATATACACGCTCACCACCGCATTCGTTTCGGTCGTCAAGGGCACCACTTTGTTTCACCTATCACCATGCGAGGAACGCCGATGTCCCTTCGCCGTCAATTACACAGATCACACGGCTCGGCGTATTCGTTGATGTTTGAAGCGGAAACGGAAAACAAGCACTTTGGTTTCCAATCGGGACATAATGACAGCGACGCAAACACATTCTATTTAGACACGATGGAGGTTAAATCGGGTGCTGAAAACACTGGGTCGTTCAACGCAGATGGCCTACCCCACGCCGAAATTGAGAACAACGGGTTGCCAAATCACCACCGATACTTCAACGCCGCACCAAACGACGGCTATGATGTTCTTTTCGCACCCGGTCAAGAACATACAATGAGCGAGGGTGGGATGGAACAAGCCCACTTTGTAGCCTCAAATCACGGAAAGGAATTAGGCAATTTCGGTGGATATGGGAATGCAGGACATACTGCAACGGTGGCTTTGGAATTAGCAAGTTCAAGGGTTGTCAATAACCGCTTTACGGCTGGTGAAGAGTTCACCCTCAATGGGTTCTTTGTCAATCAATACTTGCTCATGGGTGGTCGCCCAAGACCAGCACTGCGCTCACTCCCACATGAGAGAAGTCAAGTCGATCCATACGGCTACACCTACAATGGGCATCCAGCAGGGTGGCACCAGCCCCGTGTTGGGACTGAATTGGCTACGA
>Ga0098042_1000037_pt1 | contig 39827 bp, 17 predicted proteins | sample 9_EtaG_FD_75066 | JGI IMG/M metagenome (GOLD analysis project Ga0098042, IMG submission 75066) | Marine viral communities from the Subarctic Pacific Ocean - 9_ETSP_OMZ_AT15188 metaG | ecosystem: Environmental > Aquatic > Marine > Oceanic | place: Pacific Ocean | collected 2015-01-10
TATAAATTGCTAGAAAAAACTATGGATTGCAATGGTAACAGTAGTTGTGATGCATTGCAGGGTATATTAGATCAAATGGATGGCGATAGTCAATATTGTCACAAGCATTGGGAAGAAATTACAGAGTTACCTGAAGCAGCAAAGAAGCTAGTACAAAAGCAATATGAACATCAGATGAAGACCACTGCAGAAGAGATCCAAAAGAAGCACGGTACAATACCCGGGGAGCTAGCAGAGATTATCGAGAGACTATTTAAGGTAGAACCTCCTAAATTCAATTGGAAACAGTATCTTAAAAGGTTTATTAATAATGCATCTAAAATCTATACTAAAAAGTTACGTAGAAAGTATAATAAAAGATACTCAGGTAACCCGGGTCTTAAGATTAAGCATAAAAATCATGTGCTAGTTGGCGTAGATACTTCAGGGTCAGTAAGCAGTGAAGAGTTAGTAGAGTTTATGAACGAGCTAGTGCACATGCATAAAACTGGTAACCAAATTACTGTAGCACAGTTTGACACACAATTAACTGATGTCTCAGAATTTAATCCTAAAAAGAATTGGGAAATAAAAGGTAGAGGTGGTACATGCTTTCAGCCTGTTACAGATCATTACAATGAAAACAATTACTCTGCTTTTATATGTCTAACAGATGGTGAGGCGCCTAACCCGGATAACTGCCCTAAAAATGCATTATGGGTACATAGCTCACGTTCTAGAATCAATGAAGACTTGACTGGAATTAAAATTCAATTAAACTAATCAATTAAACAAATATATTATGAACCAAGTAAATTTAAACATCGATGAATTAAAAGATTTTGTAAATCATATCATCACAAACAATCGTCACTTACAGGCAGACGGTAAAAAGCCTGTAGCAATAGAAGTAGTAGGTGAGTCTGGTATTGGTAAAACTACTAGTATTATGGACATGACTAAACAACATGGCCTAGATTTTGTAAAACTAAATTTAGCACAGATAGAAGAGTTAGGTGATCTTGTAGGTTTTCCTATAAAACAATTTCAAATGTGGACTATGAAGGGAGACAAAAAGATAGGTAAGTGGGTAGATGAGGTAGCAGTTAACGACCATTCTAAGCTAGGCTTTCAGACTACTGGTAAAAGCAGGATGTCTTATTCAGCTCCTGAGTGGATTGCTGATAAGAAAGCCGGTGGTGTATTGCTTCTTGATGACTGGAACCGTGCAGACGTAAGATTTATACAAGCTTGTATGGAACTAGTAGATAGACAGCAATATATATCATGGACACTCCCTAAAGATTGGCATATTATACTAACTGCTAATCCTGACAATGGTGACTATATGGTAAATTCTGTTGATGCAGCTCAGAAGACTCGTTACATTACTGCAAATCTTAAATTTGATGCAGATGTGTGGGCTCGTTGGGCAGAAGAAAATGAGATAGACACTAGGTGTATTAACTTTTTACTTATGCATCCTGAATTGGTTACACAAGAAACTAATGCTAGGTCTATTTCAACGTTCTTTAATAGTATATCTAGTATAAAGAGTTTTGAGGACCAGTTACCGCTAATCCAAATGATTGGTGAAGGCTCAGTAGGTAACGAGTTTGCCTCTATGTTTACTACATTTATTAATAATAAATTAGATAAATTAATTACACCAAAGGATATAGTTCTTGGTAAATCAGAAGAAGTAATGCCTAAATTAGCTGAATGTATAGGTCATGGAGATAGCTACAGAGCGGATATAGCAAGTCTTTTAGCTACCCGTATAGCCAATTTCTCCGTTGCTTTCTCAAAAAGTGACACTGTAACGCCAAAAATGCAACACCGTCTCATTAACCTGTGCACGGGAAGCCATTTTACTAACGATTTAAAATATTTAATAGTTAGAACAATATTCAATGGAAATAAAGCGAAGTTTAACAAAATGATGATGAATCCTGAAATCATTAAAATGACAATTAAATAATATGGCAAGTAAAAATATACACGCAGAGCCTTGGCCAGATCAGGCATTGATTGATCTTGGATTTGAAGATGCAGATGTTGTGGGTATGGTACAAAATAACTTAGATATAGTAGATGTAACTATATCAGAATCTCAATCTCAATATGATAAAGTAAAAGGTATTTTAGAAACTGAAACAACTAATGATTTAACTACGGTTAAAAAAGCTTTTATATTACCTATGCATAACGTATCAACTGATAGATTGAAAGCAGCGCTTAAAGAGCATAAAATTAGTGTAACTAATGACTATGAAAAAGCTGATTTTATTATACCACATCTTAACTTTTATGATGGTTATTCTTCAATTGACAATATACCGCAAACTAAACTGATGTTTCATTTAAAGAATGGTTATTATTGCAATGATCATAGAACATGTGTAGCAGATTACTTTCATGAGACACAACATAACGTTATATTAGACAAAAGAAGTCTTGGTGATGGGCAACAATGGAATCTAGAATATGAGAGTTTACCATATGACAGCTATATATTTAGTAATATGGCTATTCGTATTGCTGCTTTAGTAGAAGCTGGTGATTTACAAGTTGTTGAAACAGATACTATACTTAATCAGTCTGCTAACAGGGTTCCTATGACAGAAGAACTTATGGAAGATCTTAATAAAATGATTAGTAGTTATTCTTCTAGTGATGAAGAAATACAAATGGCAGGTAAAATTATACCTACTATTGATCCTACAGGAGAACCATATCTTTTGTATAAGTATTCTAAAGAATTCTTAGGCAATATAGACTATAAGTATAATAGAAACAAAGATGTTATATACTGGTTACAAAAACACAATTGTAGTTATTTGTCTCGTATATCTGCTGAAGAAGCTATTAAACATTTTGAGCAAGAAGGTATATTAGACTCTAGATGTTTTAGAGCCCTAGAAGTAGAGTGCCGTAAAGAGATTAGTATTAGTAACAGAGAATTATACACATTTAAAGTTCAAGTTAAACCTGAGTATAGAAAGTACATGAAATAACTGAGGAGAGTTGTTTGTACAGCTCATGTTTAATTGATTGCATAGAAGGGAGGTACCAAGCATCCTTAACAGGACCGTTAATTGTACCTCCCCAATATGTTTAACCATTAAAAAATAAAATATGAAAGAAAAAATAGCCCTAATAGATGGCGATAGTTTAATCTATTATGAAATGGGGAAGCCTACCCTAGAAGAGGCGCTAGAAAGTTTAAACGGTAGATTGCATCAAATGTTTGAACAGACAGAAGCAACACATTATGCTGGATTTCTTACATCTGGTAAATGTTTTAGATATACTGCAGCTAAAACAAAACCTTATAAAGGAAATAGAAAATACGGAAATAAACCAATTATATTTCCTGCCATAAAAGAATATTTAAGGCAATATTGGGGATTTATGTCTGTATCTGAACTTGAAGCTGACGATTTAGTTTCTATATATAATAAAAGTAATACTGTAATATGTAGCCCAGACAAAGATGTTTTATATCAAAATGCAGGTAAACATTATAATTATGGTAAAGCTGAATTTGTAGAGGTTAACGAACAAGAAGCTACTACATTTTTATGGAAACAAATGCTTATGGGTGACAGTACTGATGGTATCCAAGGTATACCAAAAGTGGGTCCAAAAACAGCTGATAAATGGTTAGCAGGTTTAAATACAGATAAAATGCCAAGTTTTGTATTAGAAAAATACATAGAACACTTTGGAGATGCAAAAGGAATTAGTAAATTTGCTGAAACATTTAAATTAATTTATATTTTGAAAGAACAAGAAGATGTATGGCGTGAAACTGATTGTGAAGAGTCTGCATTAAATTTTAGCATTAATGAAGTTCCACCTACAAACGATGATGATTTATGGCTATAAAGTGCACCAATTTAATTTATACTCCTATAAATGGACTAACAGTTAGAGTTTCAGGGGGCACCGCATCATTAATTCCACATACATCAAAAAATAAAATAGTTTCTCTAGAATCTGAAGGTAATATTATTATTACTACAGGTATTTCTGCAGAATTTAATAAGTTTATGTATAAAATAAATCATATTAACAAAGTTACTCAAAATAAAACTTTGTTTTATGATTTATCTACAGCTAAAAGAACAAAAAGCTCTACATTTATACTACCAATGCTTGGAGGAGAAAGACGTTTATTCTTATGGAATAAATTATTTATGAATGCCTTTGTTGGTATAGAAGATACTAGAGATTGTATTGTACTTTTATATAAATTTTCTATGGACCCTTTGTTTTTAAAGTTTGAAAAAGCTTTAAAAAAGTTTAGATGGTTTAAAGAAAAAATTGATGTAGATCCATATCATGTATTATTTATATTTGATGTTCCAAAAAATCACTTAAAAAATTATTTTAAATTAAAAAAAGGTAAGTATTCTGAAATGGGTGAAGACTATAAATTTCAAATTTTAGAATTTCACAACTTTGATGCTAACAATCAGGTTGCTCATGTTTTATGGAAATCTGACAAACGTAGAAGAGCTATGGAAAAAACATTAGACGCAGATATACATCCTGACTCAGAATTACTAACTGCTATAGATTTTAACAAAGAATTATATGATTTAGAAACTTATGAAATTAAAACCAAACTATTATGAAAGACGATAAAAAACCAGATATAAAAATGTCTGTACCTAAAGGTATGGAATTTAATAAAAGTTATAGTATTGATCCTAAACACAGCAAATATTATTGGGATCTAGATAGAAATATAGATAGAAATAAACTTTCTTTTGAAGAAAAGCTTGATATTGAAGTAAAAGCAATTACAGATTTATTAAAATCTAAAAATAAAGCGTATGGTAATACAGCATTAAATCCTACTAATATATTTAGTCAGTTAGATGCTAGTGAAGCTATATGCGCTAGAATAGATGATAAATTAGCAAGAATAAAAAATAAAGGTATTACTGATGAAACAGAAGACACAGTTGATGATTTAATTGGATATTTATTATTGTTAAAGATGAGTTTATAAAAAAAGAAGGGGGTTTTACCCCCCTTTTTGCCGATAATCTACATGTTAAACCACTTGAGAGCTTCTCCTGGAGTTTTACTTCCTGATACACCTTTTAATATAGGTACTGCTTTTTCAAGTTTATTGTCCCATTTAAGTTCTCCTTTTTTATTTTTACCAGATGCTCTTTGATAGTAAATATCTGAGTCTGAAACTAACCCTCCTAAATTACCTGTTCCAAAGTAGTATATATTTTCTAATGTAGATAATAAAAATGCTCCAATATTTTCTAAAGGTCTAATTGTTGCTGTAGGTGATTTAGTTAATCTCCATGTTTCTGATGGATTTATATAGAACATAAGTTCTGACTGTAGTCTTCTATTTTGATATAATAAAAAGTTTAGGGCCCAAGAATTAGGCTCTTCATCATCTGGATCTGCTAAGAATGCTGCAGCCCCAGCTGCTAATAACAATGTACTTCCAAATGTATATATTTCTGTCATTACCCTTTTAACATTTTGTTTTTCTAAATCAGACATATTTTTATACTGATTACTTTGTTTTTTAAGAGAGTCTCTAAGCATTTTATAAAATGTAATATATGTTCCCTGAGTTAACGCTCCAAGCTCATGGTCTGCATGCCAAGTTTCTCCATGCCCAAATCTTCTTCTATATCCTGGCACCATCCATCCTCTAAATAGCATTACTAATTTACCATACCAATGTCTTTTTAAATGTGCGTTATCAAACTCGTTATAAACACCGTTAGTACGTTTATTAATTCCATGTAATCTATTTATAAATCTCATTTTATCAAAATTAGCAACTCTTTCATCAACTTTTAATCTTCCGTTAACTTGACTATGTGCATCTAGCATTGTCATATCAGATCCATCAGGATTTTTAAGTTGTTTACCATCTTTATCTTTGGCTTTCATAAATTCAAGCATTCCAAGCGCTCTACTAACTTGTACTTCATGTTCAGCACCGTGCTGTAAAAAGAATAACGCATCTGATGAAAATAGTTTTTTTGCTGTACTACCTGTTACATTTCGCCCTATATTATCTTTAAACGATCCTTGTATTACATCGTACTCATCAGAAATTTGCCCAACAAAAGAATTTGGAGCTATTTTACCTAAATCAGAAAATGCACCTCCTCCTTTCCAATACGCCTGCTTTCCTTTTATTGCAGATTTTTTATCTATAAATTGTCCCGCAGAAGCCTCACTCCAACCTATAATATTATCAAGAACATTTTGGTTAAATCCTTGTAATAAGTTAAAAGATAATGCATTCATTGCAGTGTATCCTGCTAATTTGCCTGATAATTTATTAGCCTCAAACTGTTTACCTAAAAGTGTAAATTGTTTTTTAATTGTTTTTTGATCATAGTAATTTTGGTCTAAAAATGATATTAAATGTTTAAAATTATTAGTTTCAAAGCCTTCTTTAAATCTAGGCTGTTCAATTCCTAAACCTTTTGCTAAACTGTTCATTATTTTAATTCCCGAAGGGCTTGTTAAATCTGTTTTTCTAGATTCTATAATATCTACCATAGCTTGTACCTGACCTTGTATATCAGCTTTTGCCTCATAAGTATTAGCCATAGCTGCAAATTGTAATATACTAGATACAAGATCCACACTTACATCTTTTCCCTCTATAGGATTAGTATATAATGCAGGTACAACTTTACGCTCTTTACCTCCAATAGTTTCCCATTCTTGCCCATAAATATGTTTATCCGTCTCAGTCATATCTAGACCATCTATCCACCACTCTTTTGCTGTTGATATTATACCTTGCTCAATAGCTCTGTCTTTATCTATTTTTCTTATAGAAGGTAAAAAATAAGACATGTCATTAAAGTTTTCTTTTGCTAATTGACTTGCAGCACTTCCTAGTCTATTTTGACTATCTTTATATATTTTAACAAGTCCTTCATAAAACTTTTTCTTTTTAGGATCAGCCATAATAGCTGCATATTTTGCGCTACTATAATCTTTTCTTTTTCTACCATTTGCCATTTTTTCTCCTTGAGATGGCTTTATTAACGACCCTTTAGGTGTAAGATCATCTGGAAATCTAGGATTCACATAATAATTAGTTTGTCTCCAATCTTCTAGCCCGCTAAGCTCTATTTCTAAAGTATTCAATTCGTCTAATTCTATATCTGTAATAGTATTTTCTGCAGCTTTCTTTCTTAAAGGAGACATTCTTTTATATAAATCTGATATTTTAGATTCATGCTTTTTCATTATAACTTGCGCTTCTGGTATTGGCACAGTGTTTTCTAGTCTCCATTGTCCCATTCTTTCTCCAAATGCTCTTCTTACTAGTCTGTACAACTCTGCTCTTGTTTGAGCTTTGTATACAACTTTACCATCTGCGCCTTTATGACTATCAATACTATTTAAATAATCCTCAAACAATTCATCACTTTCAAAATCTTTTCTTTCCCTAAAGTATGTTTCATTCTTTGCTTTTTGTATAGCTTGCTGTTTATTACTTTGATACCTATTCATATCTATAGGCTGTATTATAGCTTTTCTATCTATTTGTCTGTATCCTCCATCTTCATTTCTAACCCAACTTTTAATATCTTCTAAAAAGTCTCCGTATAATTTTAATACATTATCTACTCCTGTTACACCCTCAGTAAATTCATTATATAATTTTTGCATTTCATACATAGTATCTCTACTTCTTTCATCACCTTTATATAAAGCGTCTTTAACTGCTAATGCAAATAATTGCATAGCATTATCATTAGAGTATACTAAAGGGTCTAACCAATAAGAAAAACTACTTTTATCTCTATGAGCTCTAGTTAATATTTGTTGAAGGTTATCTCTATGTAACTTTGAGTCTTCTAATTGCCCAATAACTAAATCTATAAAATCTTGCTGATACTGCTCTTCAGTTATTCTATTATCTTTAAAGTTTTTTTCTAGCTCTATATATTTAAGATCTTTTGTATTTAAATGTCTATTAGCAGCCATAAAAGAAGCATCTACATCATCTTGTTCTCTAATATTTCTAATTAAACTATCTATATCATCATTTACTTCTTGTGATATATACGGAGTTAAAAAATCTGCTTGTGCAGGTATTATAATCCTTAGATATTGATCTTCTAACGCTCTTCTTTGTTTAACTACAGCTCCTAATTTGTCGTATGTAGAATTAAAAGCGTCTGTACGTTTAACCATTCTTTGAGACTCTGTAGTAAATAATGTTTCTAATCCTTCTAATATATCAAATCCTCTAATATATTGATTTAACTCTGAAACTGCCGCCATATCTTTAGAGCTTAGTTTTTCTCCAGCTTTTAACTTTTTTTCTAATAAATTATATTTATTTGCAATATTACTAGTAATATCTGCAGAAATATCTATAAAAGATATAAAGTCTTCTAGTGATTTTATATTTTCTAATGTTTCTTCTAAAGATTGCGCTCTTGCTTTACTTGCAGAATCGTTACGACTTTCTGCAATCTTTTTTAATTGTCTTGTATAAATTTTAACTTCTTCAATTTTTTTGTCTAGTGCATTTTTATCTTTAGATTCTTGTGTAAATCCACTTATACTTCCTACAAAATACTCTGAGTTTAAATTACCTGCAAACATATTTTCTGCTAGCACTGCCGCACTGTTTTGGCTTATACCTAATAATCTTCCCACTGCTCTGTATATTTTATTTAAAATAATTTGTAGTTTAGATGGGTTCTTTTTTTCTATTTTTGCCCCTTCTATACCTATAGCAGTTGCTAAAATTTCTTTTTGCAGTTTAACGCCTTTTAAATTAGGATATGTTTCTAAAACTTTTTCTTCTATGTACGATCCCTTAAGCTGTCTAAGCGCTTCTCTTACTAAAGGATTTTGCATGCCTAACAAATCTATATATGCATGTCCAAACTCGTGATAAATGTCATCTTCTTGAAAATAACTATTATTTACTTTTACAACAGCAGATCTTGGACCTGTACCTGTTATGTTAGCAGACACATTTTCATCTAAATCGTTAGTATACTCTACATTAATCCTTACCCCTACATCTTCAAAATTCTTTTTTAATTTAGCTGCTTTTCTCTCAGACTCATTTTTTGTTTCTTCAGCTGCAAATTTATTTTTATTTTCAGAAGTGTTAGCTCTCCGTACTTGCTCAGACATAGATTGCTCTGCAATTCTCATTTCTCTTAATTCTCTAGCTGCAGCATTTTCTTGTTCTTCTACAAACACTGATTCAATATCTTCAGGGAAGGTCATGTTTTTTACATTATTTAAAACATTAGTATTTATTTTAAATGTGTATTTTTCATTTAATCCTTTACCAAATCGACTTGTTGTTTGTCCTTTGTATTCATAATCTATAAGCCCTGGATACCTTCTATTTATTCTTCTAACATGATTTAAAGCTATACTAGAATCTTCGCCTTGATATATAAACATTTGACCATATCTTTGTTGTATGACATTATAATTTTTTAATATGTCATGTATCATATTAATGTCAGGTCTTGGCCTTTCTATTGCATTATACAGGTCTGTTAAAAATTTACTAGGCCTGCCGTGTAAATAAAAGTTACATCTTTTCATAGCATTATTTTATATTTATACATCTTTTTTTAGCGTCTTCTTGATCTTGAACTATTTCTTCTTGTGTAAGCTCGTATATTCTAGGTAATCCAGGCTGGTGTGAACTTTTACCTGAATTATTTATTTGAAATACAGATTTTTCTAATAATTTTCCTTCTGCATCAGTTACATTAAACTCTTGTAATGAGTATGGTACTCCTAATGTTGTAGATTCTGAGTATGTTACATTATCTTGTGTTTCATTTATTTTTACAAATAGTCTAGACCCCCCACTTGCAGGAACTGTAAAATAATCTAATGTTTTATTTAATGATGGAGAAAATATTCTATTATCTTTCGATTTTAATGTAAATGTTTTAGCATTTACTAAATTTTTAGCAATTTTAACAGAAGGTACAACATCTGTATGATAAAAATTACGTATAAAATCATGCGCAAAAGTTTCTCCAAAGTATTGCATATTATCTAACATGTCAAACTGCTCATAAAAATATTTAGACGTTTTACTTAAAGCTTCAACAGGTATTATATCTATATAGCTATCATGACTTGCTGTAAATCCATTAGATAATAAAGATGCTCCTATTAAATCTATACCTAAAGCTCTTATTTCTGCTTCAGGATCTGCTAATAAATTATTAAAAGATCTTGTAAAAGAATCTAGCTCTGTTTTAGTAAACGAAAATAAATTTTGAAATTTAATTCTAGTTAATAATGACCCTTCTTTAATGTTATTTGGATGCTCTATTATATTTTTTATAAATGCATTATCTAATAGTCGTGGAAATCTTTGTTTTAAATCTTGTATTCTAGTAACAAGATTAGTTTGTGGGCTTCTAAATAAAGAATTTATTTTATCTTCTGTAAATATTCCTTTTAAAGGACTGTTTTCACCAGTTAATATATACAATAGCATAGCTTCTTCAATCCTTTTATGATCTAAATCGCTTAAATTATCTTTATTTAACAGCATTTGTATTTGGTTCTTAGTTATATTTACACTTCTTTTATTGTGTATAAAAAACTCTGATCCAAAGTTAATCATTTTATCTATTTTATCTTTATATGCTCTTTGTAAAGGATAAGAATAGCCTTCTAAAATACTATCAATACCTCTTATAATATTATTTTGTTGTAAAACTTTTCTTCTGTTTTTAAAAGACATTAATCCACCAAAACTAGACTGGTCCGCTCCTTTATCTTGACTAATAACTACATAAGATGCTATTAGCTCTCTACCTGTTTTATGAAAAGATAAAAAATTATTAAGATATTGAAGCTGGTCTTCATGATCTATATTTTCATCTGTTATATTTGCTAATTTTTCAGTACTCATATTTGCAAATCCAAAATCTGTAAGTTCTGAAAAAGGCATATTTAAATGTTGTCCTGGAGTATACTTAGCTACATATTCATCCCAAGTTTTACTTGATGCTTCAAATAGCATATTAGGAGTATATTCTCCATCTTGATATACTCTAGTTAACATTCTAATTATAGGTTGATTTAAAAAATCATGTGTAGTATACTCATTAATACCAAGACTATCAAATAAAATATGTACTGGAGATGTTAGTATATTATCATTTCTAAAAAACATGTCAGGCTCTTTTGCATTATCAACTGCAGAACTTAATCTTTTAGATATTACATACTCTATAAACTCACTTTCTCTTCCAGGAGTACGACTAGAAGTACTTTTATCATCTTTAAATGTTTGTAAACTTTTATACTCTTTACCATCAATTAGTGGAGAACGAACTGGATCAATATACATTTCTGAGTATACTGCAATATTTTTACCTGTAAGCCCATTTGCATATATACCAACACCTACTCTACCATCTTTATTCATTCTTTCTAATTGAATTTCTGAAAAAGAATCATTATGGTCAAAATTTTGTACTAATCCTAACTTTCCTTTTATATCTTCTGCAATGTTTTTAAGATCTGGAGAATCTAGAGGTTGAACTAATTCTTTAAAATGTTTTTTAGACTTTAAAATAGCTTCTGATATATCTATAATTATATTCTCTAGCTCTTTTTTATTTAAGTTTTCTAGTGCTAAATAGTTTATATCTTTTCCTAAAGTAGTATTTATAAAAATATCATTATAGTTTATTGTAACTCTTTCTAATGCGCCCGTTTCTTTATTTGTTCTAGTATTAGGCACCATTAAAAATAATGTATCAATATCAAAATCGGATCCCATTTGTGTTGTAATACCTCCAGGAACTAATATTGCTTGATCATAGTTTTCAGGTAGTATATACTTTATTATCATAGGTAACATAGAGTTTTTACCTTGATTAGGAATACGGTATGCTATTAAAGTTCTTAACTCTTTAGGTATAGAATCTAAAGACATACCTGGAGAAACTCCATATTGTTTAGCTATGTCTGCACGTATAGCTACTTCTGCTTCTACTATACGGCCATTTTCATTTCTAACAAATTTTAATTCTGACCATCCTTGAGGTAATCCTGTTGCTTGTTCGTATATATAATGACCTCCTAGTTCTGCTATTTGTTTAGCACTTCCACCATTAATAGTTTGTTTAGTGATAGCATTTTTTAGCATACCTAACATAAGACTTTCTGACTTACGTTTTATAAAAGGAAATGATAAAGGTGTTGAAAATCTATAATTACCTTTTTCTGTTTTTTCTAAATCTAAAGCTTTTAAATAATTATTAGATAATTCTTTATCTTTTATTTCAGCTTCTATTTTATTTCTTAATTTTTTAAATAAGTTTAACTGTGCTTCAATTCTATCTTCATGGCTTTTAGCATTTAATAAATCTTTATATCCTGTCTCAGTTATAAAATCGTTATAACTTTTATCTAACATAGTTGCTATTGTTGCATGATATAAATCAAAAACTTGCTCTGCTGTTAAAGGTGTTGCTCCTAACATTCCTTCCATTAATGTATAATCTAATGCTGGATTACTTAAATCCATATTAGATATAATATTTACCATAAACTGTCTTGCAAATGCACCAGATTTTTTAGATTTTTGTGGTATTATTTGTGGTATTCTAAGAGCAGATCCTGGAACAGTAGTTATTGGCATATTAGTTAGTTTTTCTAAAACTTCTTCAGTATTGTTTAAATCTTGTACTCCACTATATGCTAATTTTTTTGCACTTACTGTATTTAATGCATGCAATGTAGGTAAATTATAAAAATTACTTTCACCTTCCATTCTTTGTCTTATCATTTCAGCTGTAGGATGGTTTTTAGTAAACTCTTCTAGTAACACCATATATGAATTTTTAGTGTTAATTGGAACCATTATACCATTCTTTTCTACTACTGCGTCAAAATATGTTTTAATAGGCTCTACTCTTCTAGCTACACCATTATTATCTACATATCTTTTATTTCCTACAGGACCATTTTTATAATTAGTATACGCTTGCTGATCTTCAGCAGTCCACTCTCCCATACCTTCTTTAAATGCTTTGTAAAAATCAATTGACACAACTCCAAATGCATCTGATTTATTAGATTGTCCTCCTCTATATAAGCTACCTATTACTTCAGCTTCTGGATCTCCTTGTTGCTGTAAAGTAATTGTAATACTTTCTGCAATTTCATCATAGATATTACTAGTAAAAAAGTCTTCCATCACACCTTCGTTAAACTCTTTATAAAACCCGTATCCTGGGTCTTTTAAATCTCCTTGTAGTAACAATTTAAATCCTGGCGTTTCCATATTACCAAATCTTTTAGAAAAATCTGCATAGTTTTTATTAAATGCTATTCCACCTCTTGAAAACTTTTGAAGTTCTATTTTGTGTACCATATTATTTAACTCATACTGTCTAAATAATTCTCTTAAATTTCCATATGGATTTGGTAAAGCTTTTTTAAGTCTAGAAGTTATACCTCTATTAGAATAGTAAGCCATGTTTTTATCAACTCTTTCATTTAATGCTAACATAACTTTTTCTACTTGTGCATTTAAAGCATCATCTACAGCTTTTCTATTTAATACCATTACATTACCAGAAAGATAGTCTTTCCAATTTACATCACTTAAATATCTTTCTACTTTTGTCCCAAATATTTCTGCATTTTCTGCAGCTGTAAGTTGCAATAATTTAAAAGCTCTTCCTTGCTTATCTCTAGGAGAAGACATGTAATGAAACCCTGGTATTAGTTCACTGTCTGGCAGTCCACCTTCTTCTACAGGATCTGTAGCTATATCCGCTTGTTGGTATCTTATTAAATCTTGAATTATAAGTCCTCTTATTATATCTTTTTCAGATATTTTTAATTTTTTTGTTATAGTATCTATAGAAGGTACTGTATAAGCTTTTAATTTAGATCTATCAGAAAAATTAGGGAAAAACAATCTAACATATCCTTGTTTATTACTTCTATCCATAAAAGCTGCAAGCCTAAAATAAGCTGACTGCACTTCACTCATCTCTCCAAAATCAAAACTACGCCCACTAATTTTTACATATCCATCTACTATTTCTGTTTTTAAATTATTTCTAGCTTCTGTAGAAAAATTACCCGCAAGTCCACCATAAATAGTTAACCATAAAGATCTTGCTGCAGTATTATACTCTTCTGGGTTATAAAATCCATCTTCTAAATACGGATCAAAAAATCTAGAGCTTGTACCTTTAAGATTTAATATAAGATCATCCATAACTGTAGGCATAGATATAGGAAATATAGAATTATTTTTAACATTCATAAAAGATGTAAATGTATCTATATCATTTTTCATAGTTATATTAGCAAACCTTGAAAGAATGCCAACATAGTCTGTGTATATATTTTTACCTGCATTAAGGCCTTGTATTACTCTATTTAACTCTGAAGATGTACCATTGTCTAACATTGCTTTGTATAAAGCTACACCTTTTAAAAGCTGACCTGTTTTAGAAAAATCTTTACTACCTTCATTAAAATAATTAGCTAATAAAACTTTTGACTCTTGTGGGCTAGCGCTAATATCTATTCCAAAAGTATATAATAAATTAACAAGATCTTCTATTCTTTGCTCAGGCACTGGTAATGCTGGATTAGCATCATATATTTTATTTACAGAATTAAATATAGAATTAATTTTATTAACTCTACTTTTATTAGGTACGTATATTAAATTATCCCCAACAGGTTTTAATGTGTATAAATGCCTTTTATTTGTAAATCCTTGGTGTTGTGTTGCATTTGTTCTCCATACATTTAATAGTCTTGTTAGTACAGAGTTACTATCAGAATTCATAAGTTTAAGACCTTCTGAAGTTTCTTTAGCTAGAAAGAAATTATTTTTACTTTGTGTAAATGTAAAATTAAACGCAGCTCTTAAATTTTCATCAGGCCTTTCTTTTAATCTTTTATATACCTCTGCAATATGTGGTTTAAATTTACTTGCTTCTTCTAATTTATTTAAAATACTAGGAAAAGATGCAGACCCTGCAAGTGTAGTTTGCAAATCTTTGTATACTGAATCAAAGTCCATATATATTTCATATCCTAAATAAGAAGCTTGATCACTAGGTATAGTAGATAAAAAGTTTTTAATTACTCTACTAGCCTTATTTCTCATATCCTCTTCTACTCTAGATCTAGAATATATTCTTTCGTATGCAGTTCCTTCTTCAAGTTCTTCTAATATATTTTGTCCTAGGTTTAATGTTAATCCATAGTTTTCTAAATTATCTTGCATTAAACTTTGGAATCCTCTACGTCTTAAATTTTCTGTTTCAGAATTATCTACTAGATCATTCCAATTTTCATATATATTTATTAAGTACGCATGATTATTTTGTGCGGGATAAGAATGTGTTTTTGGCTCTCCATTGATAGGTTGAGGAGAAGATTTAACAATATTATTAGCTGCTAATAAACCATCAAATCTAGTTTCTAACCACTCTTGTAAAGTTTTTAAATTTTTAGCTCCTTCTATAGGTAATCCTTCAGTAGTAGAAAAAGCTTCTCTTAACACAGAATTTTTTATTTTATTGTTTAAACTTTTAAACGGCACTTTTTTGCCCTTTTTTCTATAATCGTCTATAGTTTTCAAGTATCTAGCCGTTAAATAGTCTAGCACTTCTTTTATATTTTTATCTGTGTATCCTTCTATAGAATTTGCTGTCCCTGCAAATCTTTGTACATTTCTTCTAAATGTTACAGGCACTACATTAGACTCTAGCATTTCATAAGCCTGCTTAATAGTTATATTATCGGTAAACATAGCTTTAATAAAGTTCCATATATCTTTAAAAAATTTACCTATTTTACCTTTTGGAGAAGACTGACCATCTGTAAGTATGTGTTCTCTAAAATCTTCTGCCATTTTTTCTTCTAAAACTAACTCTTCAGCTTGTTCAGTAGATAATTTTTCTAATCCTAATGCTTCTCTAGTTTTATTTATTTCTCGTATTTCATTATCTGTAGGTATACCATATAATTTTCTAGCTTGTGTATATAATGCTTTTCTTTGATTATCATTTAACCACATTCTAAACATTCCGTGAAATCCTTCATGGTATTCTGTACCTATTCTAGCGCTATCATATATATAAAAAGCCATGTTTTCAAAATATCCATGTCTAGTTATATTACCTATTTTGTTAACACCAGTTAATATAGTAGTAGACCCAGGTCCAAATCTTTCCTCTAACCAAGCTTTTGCTCTGTCATTATTTAACGGAGGATACTTTGCATTACCAACAGTTGTACTAAAAGCGCTGTAGTCTTCTAAATCTGAAGGTTTAATTTTTGGCCCTTGATTATTAATTTTAGGTCCTGCCGATTGTATTTTTGGAGCAGATGTTAATAATGGTGCTACTGCAGGATTTAAACCTCCTTCTGGTATTATTGTAGGATCTGTTAATATAGATTTATCATCTATTAATATGTCGTTAAAATTTAATCTTGTATTGTAATATACAGAACCATCAATATTTTTAACATCAGTATTTAATATTGCAGAATTATTTTTAATAGGCAAGTTATATGCATATGCATCACCATGCGCATCTTCATCAAATAAATATTCTTGGTATGAATTATATCCTGAAGGTTTAGTAAATCCTGGAATAGAAAATTTTTCTTGACTTGTTAATAAATCTACATCTACTTGGTGTTTTTTATTTTTAAGTACATTTAAAAAAGTATTTATAACTTCATGTGTATTTTCAGAAGGAGATACTTTTATAGTTTTAGATGTTGCCCATTTAAATGTTGGTAATCCTTCATTGTTACCAGTTTCCCTAAATTGTCCAATATTAAAAGTAAATGCTTCTTTATCTAGACCTTTAATAAATTCTTCTGCAGTCATTCTTACCGCTTTTTCATATTTAGGACTATAATAATTTAAGAATATAAGTTCTCCATTTTCAGTAGGTACAGACTCTATAGATAAAAAATTAGGATCTTTATGTGCAGTTTCTTTTAAAGTACTGTTTCCTACAATTTTATTTATATTTTCAGATCTATTTTGTCTTAACTCATTTAAAACAAACTCATATGCTTTTTGTGATAGACTTCTAGTACTTAATTTAACATAAGAATATTTACCTTCCGGTGTCAATGTTAAAGCGAATATCTGCCCTCTATGTTCAGGTTGAGGTAACCTTTTAGGTTCTCCTAAATCCCCACGAATAGCTTCTTGTATTGCAGGATCTAAATAACTTATGTCTCCTGTATTCCATTTAGATGGCGCTAATGCACTACCAAGGCCACTAGCAACTACTAGTATAGGTTTAGAATTTTCTGGAGAAGCTGTAACAAAATTTCCATCAACATCTCTAAACGTATGCATTTTTAATTGCTCTGGTATACTAAAAAATACTGGCATTCCCCCAATTCTAATATTATTAAAATTAGGCATTTTAGATTCAACTTTTGCTTGAACTTTTTTACCTGCTATCAAAGCTTCGTATATTGCTTTTCTAGCATGTGTATCTATTTTATTTTCATTATAAGCCTCAAGTAAATCTACTCGATTACCATCTTGATCTATAATATATAAAGGCGCTTCCATCCAAGGCTCTTCTACCTGATCCTTATTGTTAGCCCAATAATCATTTTCTATAAATTGTATACCTAAAAAGTCTCCAGGCAATACTTTAGGAGTGTTTAAACTATTTGAATCTAATCTATCTAAAACGTTATCTATTGTGTTAGGATTATTTTTAATAGGTATAATTTCATCTCCTTGTATAGCTACCGCTCTTCTAACCTTACCTTCTACAATATTAACTTTATTTTCATATTGAGCATTAGAAAGGTTTATAGTACTACTATCTACCTCTTTATTCATTTGCATCCTTTGGTCTAATGCTGCTTTAAGTTTAGCTATTTTAGCTAATCTTGATTGGATACTTCCTAGTTTATTTTTATCGCAAGCCATTTATTCTTATTTACAATTATCATCTTCTTCTTCCAGCCTTTTAAGTAATGCGGCCTCCTCTTCTTGTAGCTGTTGCATATAGCCTTCCATGTCTCCTATAGGTATTTGATCAATCTCAGCTTGTTCTGCAGATAAATCTTTATGCATTTCAGTTTCTAACTCATTTTTTAACCTGTCTTCTTCTATTGGGTTTAACTCTTCTACAACAATTACTTCTTCTTTAGAAGTTTCTTTTTCTGTAACTGTTTCTATATTTATATCAGGAGTTGCTATTTCTTTTAGATCCATTCTTTCTATTGCACTTCTAGCAAAGTTACTAAATTGAGAATTTTCTTTAGTAGCTTGTATTTCAGCGTTCAAATTTAATAAATTTTCTCTAACATCAGATAAAGTTCTTGATGTATTTTTAGGGAACACCATCGATACAGTAGTAGCTCCCGGTCTTCCTACATGATCATAAACTGTTCTATCAATTATTGTAAAAATCTTATTTGTATCTGTTTCTTTTTCTATAAAATCAATAGATTTACTACTATAATTTCTTACATCTCCTACCTTTACTCCTTCTACAGATAGTTTGTCATATACTTGCCACCCTAAATCTCCATAGTTACCTTCTAAATGTATTTGATATTCTTTTTTATTTATTGGAGCAACATCCTGAGTAGTTTGTTGTCCCCCTCCTGGACCATCTAAAAGACCTAGTTCTAAAGCTGCCTCATATGCTAATCTAATACGTCCATCTTGACCTGTTCTATATTTTCCTTGAAATTCTGCATAAGGCCCTTTAGTAGTACTAGTAGTTCCGTATTTAGTAAATCCTTTTTCATTACTCCAAGTAATATTAAAAGGTTCTTCGTTTTGTATATCTTCTTTAGTTGTTTCTAATAGTTCTTTTGTTGTTCGTTCAGCAGTACCAGTATTAATAGGACTACTTCCATCTATTTTTCTTCTCATAGCATTAACTACTACTGCTTCGCTATAATCTTGAGGATTATTTAAAACATCTTCCATTAAAAAGTCATCAAGTAACTTGTTTCCTTCTGCTGTAGCTCCACTACTTTTTGCAATACTATATATATATTTAGATATACTTTCTTGACTTTTACCTTTTTCTCTCATTAACTCTACTATTCTTTTATTTTTATCAGGTAAAGTTTCTAGTAATAAGTTTAATCTTTCTTCTTCACTGGTTACTTCTGGAATACTAAATCCGTTTTCAGATAGATTAGGTATAGACTCCTCTTCTTGTGTTTCAGGTTCAGTTTTTTTACCAACTTTTTCTTCAGTTTCTTTTTCATTTATAGTATTCTCTGCATTTAGCTTAACCTGTTTAATAGTTTCTAATACTTGAATTTCAAAATTAGACATTTTAACTACTCTAGGAGTTTCTTTATTTTCTTCTACTATTTGTTTAAGTTTTTCTATTCTTGTGTCAATATCTTGTAGCGATATATCAGGATCTCCATATTTATCTATTAAAGCAAGTTCTAGCTTTTTCATTCTTTTAACCTCTTCTTCTATTTCAGCTTTTTTTGCTTTACTAGCGCCTGGAGGGATATTATCCATTGCAGCATTAGGGTCAGATTCATTATCTAAAATTTCATCAGCTCTTCTATTGTTAGCATCTTTCATGCTTTGTTCTCCATCAATTAATGCAGCTCTAATATACTGTTGTCTACCTTCGTTTGTTTGAAGTCTATTCCAATTTTCCATAAGATCCTGCAAACTTCTATGCTCCATATAATATTCTTGTAGCTGTTGATTTATAGAATCTCTATCTAAAGGATGAGTTAAATTTGTATTTTTAACTGCACCTACAGTACCATCAACAAACATTTTATAAGCTTGGTTATGTATATTTAAAAGATCTGCTTCAGGTATTTGACTCATAGTTGTTATTGGATTACCGTTTTCATCTACCTGTCCCGTAGAAGCTGCATTTCTAATATACTGCTCTACCAACTTATCAAACTCTTCAGTTGATAAATCAACTTGTTCTTCTAATATACTTTGTGTTACACCTGGAAACAGTTTATCTATTTCTCTAGCTTTTTCTTTTTTTGAATTTTCTATTTGATCTAAAAATACAGCTTGATGTAGTAATTGCGCTTTAAGTATTCGTGTTTCTAAATTTCTTTGTTTTTCTTCTTCTCTACCTTTTTTACCTAGTAACCTAGAAGGTAATCCTCTAGAAGATTCTTCTGGAAATAAAGCATCTAATGCATCTTTTCTTTTAACTATGCTATTAGTTTCTTCTATCATATTATCAATAATAGAATTCTTATCTATTACTTGATCTTCTGCAAATCCAAACAATTGTTTAAACTCTACATCTGATAAACTTTTAAAATCTTGTAATCTATCTGTAAAAAATTCTAATGCTCCTGCATTATCTAATGTAGTTATGTGGTTTATAAAAGCCTGAGTCATAGCTTGATCTGCTAATTTATCTTTACCTTCTGCTCTGTATTTATCAGCTTTGTCTAGATAGTGAGAAGTTCCCGCATTAGCTTGTGTTCTATCAATAATATTCATAAATGCATCATCATTAATAATACCTTGAACTTTCTTTGATAGCTCGTTTCTTTTTTTAGTTTGCCCTATACTAGTAACACCCGAAGACACACCCCCTACAATTGCACCAATTAACATAGATTCTAATCCTTCTTTTTCTCCTACTGTTCTACTTAACCCTTCACCAATCGCTTGCATCATAGTAATACCTCCTTTATTATCAAACCTAGAAGTATAAAATTCTGTTGACGCTATGTTTGTAGCATATTGCCCACCTTCTTGTAAAGCTTCCATAGCCATACCTCGTCTTAATGGACGTGTTCTTGTTCTTAGTCTACCTAAAAAAGTTGCAGACCCTTTATCAGTTATTGTTTTAGGAGCAGTTTTAGTTAAACCTTTTAAACTATTTTTAGTTACTGTCCCAGCTAAAAATTTATGAAACATAGCTACATTAGACAAAGATAATATAGCCATATTGCCTACAAAAGAAGTGTTACCTGCAGCTTCAGATAGATCGTTAATCTCCTTTAATACAGACTCTGGTATACCATCAGGATATTTTTCCATAGCCTCTTCTGTTAATTGCTTTTTTATATTTTTTTGAGTTTCTCTAGCTTCTACTGACGATTCTGCTAAAGACATCATTGCTCCTGCCTCTAATGTTAATAATCCATTTTTAAGTTTTTGTCCTCCGTTTACTTTACTGTACATATCTAAAAGTTTTTTTCCTCTTTTAGTTCCTTGTGCAGTTTTATATAGTTTATGTATTTTATTAGCTTTAGAAATAACATTAACTTTAGATGCTATATTAAGACCTTTAGCGCCTAAACCTATAAGTCCATATCCTCCTGTAAAATAAGCTGTAGCTAGTGACCCTATAGTATACCCAAAACCATTAGCAACTTTATCTGCCCAAAAATTAGCAGTTCCTAAAGTTTCATAAAGTCCCATGTCTCTTTCTTTTTGTGTATAATAGTTAGGCATTTCTGATCTAGCCCATTCATTCCACCCGTCTACCATTCTACCAATTTCATTATCATGATATTGTCCTCCGCTAGCTAAAGATCCTAAACCTGCAATTATACCTAAAGTATTTTCTACAACTGCACCTCCAGTAGTTACAGCTGCTTTTTTAAGTCCGTGATTCCACTTTTCTCCAGTGCTTTGTCCTCTTGCTCTTTGCTCTTGCCAAGAAGGCCCATACTCACTAAACATAACTCCATACTTACTAAACTTAGAAACATCTTCATATTCATTAAGCTCTGGGTTCCAAGTTTTATAAGACAGATCTTTAATCCTATGTGCTGCGGAAGAAGATATTATTCTACCACTCCCTGGACCAAATACTAAAGGAGTATTAGGGTCTATCCATTTGGGGTCATTTAGAGGGTTACCATCGGATTTTTTTGAAACTGGTAAATTTATTGTTGGGTCTATAGTTATTGGCATATATTTACTTTCCTCTTTGGTTAATCATGTTTTGTACTAAAATTGCTAAACCTTTTTGTTTACTGTGCTCTTCTCCATTAATTATAACTTTATCATTTCCACCTCCAGATCTATCATATTTAAACTCTACATTTGAAAATTGTCGTGGAGACCACGAGTCTACTCTATTAAACATTCCGTGATTCCATAAAGTGTTAACCTCCATTTCAGGTCCATTAACATATTCGGTTAATGCTGGCATGTCAAAATAATGCGCTGGTACTAACATGTTAAACACCTTACCTTTATGGTCAGTAATTCCTTCAGAACCTTTTGGAGGAGAGTTTTTAATCTTAATAGGAACATAAATCATTGGTCCATCATCTCCTAAAGCTGTATTTAAAACACCAGCTTGATTTTCTATAATTTCATATTCTACATTATATCCAAAGTGGTTAGATTCATTTTTCTGATTACTGTTTATAAACCCATCTTCAAACCCTAAATCACTTTGTCCATTTGCATCTCTTACAGACCAGTTTGAAGGCATTACTTCATCTTTAAAGAAATCTTTTATTTGATCATTAACAATACTTGCTGTTTCGTATTGAGCCCCAAAGTTAGTAATAACAGCTGCAGAAATTGGTATAGAAGCACTTGAATATTCTGCCTCAAACTTATCTTCTAACTGTGATAATTCTACATTTAAATCTGAATGCCACTCTTCAAATTGTTGTTGAAAAGCAAATTGATCATCATGTCTAAATTGTTCATGTGTATTACCTGCCCAACTCATTGATCCAAGTAGGTCAGCCATAACTATTCCTCCAACTTTGTTTGTTAAATTATATTTATTGTTTACATGATCTGCTAAATAGTGCGAAAACTGTTGTAAGTTTGCATTTTCATTTCCAGCAAAAGCAAAACTTTCAAATATATTACCTCTAAATAAATCTGAAGGAAGTTCTGTTACATATTCAACAGGCCTTAAATCAGGATTATTTTTTTCTATATCTGGATTATCTGCAAGCATTTTATTATAAGCTGCTACCCAATCAGCACCACTAAGTTTTATGTTTGAGGAATATGAAGGTGAATCAAAAGTTGTAGTATTTAATTGCTCTCCTCTACCTCTTACGTATTCATTATAATTTAGATTATTACCATAATCTGAATTAGGAACATTAAGATTTTTTATTGGGTTATTTACTTTAGCAGTAAATACATCATAATCTGTTAAATATGTACCAATTTGATGCATAGTACTATTATATTTATCAATATCTAAATCATTTGCTGCTGCAACATTATTTAAATAGGTATATCCTACTAATCTTTTGTTATCTATTTTAGCTGAATATGCTGCATACTCATCATCTAAACGAGCTAAATAAGTCTCTTGAGATTCAACTCCAGCTTGTATTGGTGAATAATTACCTTGATTTCTCCATGATGTGTAATCTAATTTAGGAGTGTTCATTTGAGCAGTAGCAGTTCTCCATGCATCTACTTGACTTTCTGCTGACATTATAAGTCCGTTATTATTCATATTATCTAGATCTAATCCTGTACCTCCAGAACCAAATATTTCATTACCATTATTATCATACTCAATAGCGTCTGGATCTTGATTTAAATGGCTAGTAACTAATGATAAATTATCTTTAATTAAGTTTACACTATTGTCTCGTTTATTAATTAAATCTTTATAACTATTACTAAATGGTTTTATATTCATTGATACGTCATATGATAAATCATCTTCTGCAATATCATTTGCTTTTTTAAGTTTATTTGCATTGTTTGTTTTCCATACCTGATCATATCTTACTTTAGATCCTGAAGAACTTTCTCTAACTCCTCCATAAGTTCCTATAGCTAGCTGAGTTTCTCTGTTAATAGCATCTTGGAACATTATATTTTGAAGTGCTTGTAAAGGTCCTACTTGCTCTAATAGCGGTCCTATTTCTTCAGCTTTAATATCTTCTGAAGCTATAAGCTTATTAATGTAATCCATAGCAAAAGGCTGTTGAGTTTCAGGATTTACTTCATTAAGCATATAAGTATCTAATTGTATTTGCTGTGCTAAAGATGCTTGAACATCTGGATCTTGCATTACATCATTAACTACCATTTGAATTACATTATCAGGAATTTGTACAGTTTTACTTTTAGTTGTAACCCAAAATTTAGGTTCTCCTCTTGCTCCTGATGCAGTAGTAATTTCCATATTTTCATTATAAGGAATATCTGTACCTAAATTTTGACGTATAAAAGGTTTAACAGCTTTCATCCTTTCTATTATTTTTTCTGTAATATCTACATCATTATAAAAGTTAACACCGCTATAAATAGAATTTTCTAATAAACTACCATCTTCACCATACTGAATACCGCTGTATCCATAATCTGACATTTGTAACATACCATTAAATGTATTTGCATTTATATCTCCTTTATCGTATGCTTTTTGTAATTTTTCTTGATATGAAATTCTATTATTAAAACTAGTTTCTACTGGTTTATAATCTTGAACAAATTGATTAGCACCTTTATTTATTGCTAATCCTAAAGTTTCGTAATCACCTCTAGAAGCGTAGCCGTCTAACATAGTAGAATATTGCTCAGCTAATCTATTTTTTATATGATCATCTTGTTCTAAAGATTGCATATTATTTACAGAGTTTCTAAATTCATTTGCTGCACCATATCCTTCTATATATTGATTTCTAGCTAATTTAGCTAATTCTACTGTTCCTAAATCTCTATAAGTTGAAATTGGCGCTGGTATATTTATTCTTGCCATAATTTATTAAAATTGATTCATTTGTGGATAGTATGTACGATAGTAATTAGCTATATCTTCTTGTGTAGCTTGTTGGCTAAATACTGTTCCGTCAGGAGCATATAAAGGCTTACCTAAATGTTGTCTTAATAACATACGTTGTGTAGTTCCATCTATATCATATCCCTGAGCTTTTAGTCTATCTCCTTTATATGCTAGCATGTCTCCAAACAAGTTTCCAAATCCTTGTGCTGTAGATATAACTCCCATATACTTCATATATTCTTGGTCGTCTTTAATTTTATTTCTAGATGCAGTATTAATTGCATGTACTTCATTAAGTCTTTGTGCTTCAGCTTGTTGCATTTGAGCATTACCTAGAGCAGCTTCTTGCTCCATTCTTTGATTATGAAGATTAGTTTGATTTGCAATTGAAACATTTTGATTTGATATTTCTTTATTAGCCGCAGTTTCTTGAGTAGAAATATTTAGTTCATTCTGCATCATATTATTATAAGCCATCATTTTTTGTGCTATTCCCGCTGGGCCTGATCCGCTTTGATCTATACTTCTTAACATTCCTCTATACGCCCCTTCATTTGCAGATCTTGCTTTATCCATATTAATGTGACTTAATTTTTCTGCTCTTAATCTTCCTGGTACAATTGGACTTGTAACACCTGATTCAAATGGAACTAAATCTGGTGCAGGTTGATTGTGTGTTAATGAATATATTGCAGGCGCTAATTGTGTAGCTGCACTTAAATATGTTAAAGGTGGTACCTCATTCATACTCATTTTTTGTTTCATTCTTTGAAACATATTTCCTTTTTCATTTAAATCAGTATCAGTAAATTGATTACTATAAAGAGGAGCATCGTTTACACACCCAAAACAATCATCGCTAGTAGCAGCAGTGTAATTTGTAAGATCTGGATTACAAGGACATATTTGAACTGGCCCTTCATTTAACACTCCAAATTGAGACATATCTAAAGTTTGTGTTTCCACAGGAGGTACTGTAGAAACATTTTGTGCTGTACCTGTTGTAGTAAATCCTTCTTCTATTCCAGCTATTAAATCATTCCAAGCATTTTGGTGTTGAGCTCCCCATTTATTAACATTCTTCCAATCATAACTTCCATCTACAAATCTTTCGTAATCTGCTCTAAATTCATCAAAACTAGACCACCCATACTTGTTTAAATCTTCTTGTGTAGGTTGAATGTAATTTTTAAAATCTAACATAACCTTATATGTAGGATCTATTTCTCCTTGTGAATATTTAAAAGGTATTTTTTCTAGTAATCCTTTTTGTACTAAGTCTTGTCTTAAATTTTTTGAAAACTTTGATGTTTCTTCTCCGTCTTCAATTTTTGTAATATCTCCATCAGGATCAACATTAGTACCAGAAACAAGTTGACCATCTTTAAATATTCCTGTTTTAGTATGTATACCTTCCCAATTTTGTGTTCCTTCTACAAGTTGAGGGTGTCCTGTTTCGTTTGTTTCATATACTCCAGAAGAAGAATATATCCATGGAATAAAAGGTACACCATCACTAGCAGCCTGATCTATATCATTCCAAGTAAACTTACCTTTTCCTATAGGTTTACCATCTTCAAATTCTCCCTCGTACATAGCAATAACCGTACCGCTAGGATACAATCCTTCTGTTTCATTTTCATTTTGTTGAAAATAAGTATACATTACTCCTACACCATCTACACAATCTCCAGATTGACACACTGTATACCCATCTCCTGCATCAGCTCTAAATCCGAATGCACCCTTAAGGTCTACTCTATGTCCAATAGTTTCAATAGGCGCATCTTGTGCTGCTTCATCGCTTTTAATTTCTAAATATTCATCTAAATTAAATGGATTTTTTCTTTTCCATTTTTTATATTTAAGTTTACCTCCTTGAGCAGTATAATAAAGATACTTTTCATTTAGAAATTTTTCTATTTCTTCTTCAGACGGCATACCCTCTTTAACTCCTCCTGTTTTATATTGCGCTACTCCTCCTAATTTAGCTATCATTTTAGGATTTCTTTTAGCACTTTTTTCTTGCATCATTGCTAAGTAGTTAATATCTTCTTGTGATCCTCCTTTAGCTAATATTTGTTTATGCATATCAGCATAAGAAACACCTCCTTTTTTTAAATAAGAAGAGAAGAAATAGTCTTTAGGAGTACCATCTGACATAACAACTTTATCCATAGTTTCTCCATCTTCAACTTCTGTTTGTGGGTCCATTAAAATACCTCCCTGTTTATGTGTTTGTCCTTTAAACTCTACAGCATCAGATCCAGGTATTTGACGCATAACTCCACCTGGTAATTGTTTCATTCTAGAATACAAACTATTTTGATTAGGATTCATTCCTCCTTTTTTAAAGCCAAGTAAAGCTTCTGTAATACCCATATCAGGTAATCCAAACCACCCTATTTTACCTACAGAGTCATAAATACTTTTTTCCTTTTTTGTATCTTTAACCTCTTCTTTTACTACTGGCTTTTCTTCTACAGTTTCTTCTACTACAAAAGGTTTATAATTAAATTCGTTAATAGCTTTATTAAAATAATCACCAGTACCGTCTGGATCAGCTTGAGTATTATAATAACGAGTCCAATAATCTCCTATACCTTCATTTTCTGGATCACCAGTAGCCATAACATTTGTTGGAGCTGGGTCTGGATCAAGCATATAATATAACCTAGCTGCTAAAACGTTAGCTAAAGCATTATTTCTAACGTCTTCTAGTTTCATATTTTCAAAATCTATTCCAAACTTATCTTTTACCTGCTGTAGTTTTTGTTTATTTTTAGGATGAGATTTAAAATCTCTAATCGCATCATATGCAGGTTCCATTATTTGCATATAATTTGTACCTGCACTAGGATTCCAACCTCCTGTTGATTCTGCTATTGCTGTATATGTTAATAAATCTTTACCGCCATAAACAGCAGATACTTGATTAATAGCATCTGCTAGCTCAGGCTTTAAATCTCTATATTTAACACCATCAATTGTATGGTATCCTATATTATTAGATCCGTTATCTTGCATATTCTTAATTTTAAAGTTTATACCCGTATCTAGGCATTCTCATCATCATACCTCCATGTTTATACATTACGTTTCTACCAAGGTTTTGTCCAGATACTGTTTTTTGAGCTATATTACCTGCAGCCATTTGATTCATTGCGCTACCAAAAGCACTTCCAACTCTTTTATTTAAATCATAAATACCTCTATTTCTTTCGTTTCTAGCTTCTTGTAAGTATTCTTCTTCAGCTTCTCTAGCTGATTTAGCTCCAAAAAACTCTTTACCTGCACCAACTAATGCTCCAACACCTGCTCCAATAGCTGTACCTACTCCAGGCATAATCATAGTTCCAAGTCCAGCTCCTTTACCTCCATAACTTATAGCGGATCCTGCATATTCTCCAAAATTAGATTTAGTAGGATCGTCATCATCTGACAAATTTCTAATTAATTGTCCTCCATAATCAGCAGCCATGGCTAGAACATTAGGATTTTTTGCTAAACTTTTAAGTCCTGAACCTATAGCACTACCACCGCTAACAGTATTACCTGCAGCATCTGCTATTATAGTAGATCCATCAACAGCGCTACTCATTGGAAATCCTCCTGCAGATCCAGCTACGTCTGCTATTGCATCCATACTTCCTGCTGTCATACCTACTTGATTTGCAGTATTTGCCATATTAGCTGCTTTTGTTAAACCATAAGCATCTTTAGCTGTACTTAATGCACTTAACATACCTTCTGGTCTATTTACATCTGGCATAAGTGTTGACGTAGCTAAATCTACTCCTTTTCCAACTGTGCCTGCATACGCATCAAATTGTTGTCCATATTGTAGTCCTGCTTGCTCTCCTAACATTTCTCCTCTTTGTTGATCTTGAATTTCCTGTTGAGTTATTGAACTTCTTAAACGATCAGCTTCGCTTCCTAAAGTTTGGCCTACTTGTTGTAAATTTTGCATTCTATTTGCTTGTAAAGTTGGATCTGTTTCTTGACCAACTATTGTAGAAGTTGTACCTAACTGTGGCATTCCTTGTCCTGCGCCAGATAGTGTATTATCTCCATACATACCAGCATTTTGGTATTTTTTTATACCTCCCATTTTTTGTCTTACAGGGTCTCCTTTGACTTTTCTATTACCCATTCCAATAGGTAGATTTAATCCTATAGTACCCATAGTACCCATATTACCCATTTTACCAAAACTTAAGTTCATAGGTCCATAATTTCCACTTATGCCATAACTTAGCCCAGGATTTACAGACCCTTCAGTTCCATAACCAATATTTGCCTTTAAACCATAATTTTTATCTTTAGGGTAATATCCTAATCCTCCTTCAAACATTCCATACAAAGGCGCACTTTTTGTTGATATGTCTCTGCCTCCTGAATGGACAATATCTCTACCAAAAAGTCTACCTCCTATTTCTGATTCTCCTCCTAATACAAGACTACCGCTATTATTTAAAGGAGTTTGGAATGCAGTATTAAGTCCTAATGTTCCTCTAGTTTGCGTTAGATTATCTCTCATATTCATATTCTGACCCACAGATAAACTAGGCCCCATTCTAAATCGACTTCTTGGAAAATCTGGCATTGACCAATTTTGATCTGGCCCTGCATTTATAAGTGAAGGGTTATAATTTCCCATAAGTGATATTCTTGAGTTGTCAGGATTACCACTAAGGCTGGTACCTAATAAACTACCACTAAGTTTAGGATTAAAAAAGTCTGCATTTACATTTCTTGTAGCTAAAGGCATATTTAAATAGTTTTCATATTTATTAAAACCTCGTGTTCCTGGAGTATATGGATTTTCAAATTCATCTTTTGCTCCCGCATTTTGATACATTTTCATTCCTCCTTTTTTATACATTTTAACTCCTCCTGATTTTCGTGATCTAGGAACAGTTCCTTTTACAGGAGGAAAGCCTAATACTTTTTTTCCATCCACTATGTGATATACTCCTATTGAAATTTCTTTTTCTTTATCGCTTGTTTTAGTAAGGTTTATTAATTTTCCGCCTACTTGTTTATAATTTTTTGGTATGCCGTTTGTAACGTCTATTAAATTTTTAAATGGATCGTCCTTTTTACCGGCTGTTTGATATAGTTTTTTGTTCATTTTATTTATATGTTTTACGTACTGATGCACCAGCAGAGTACAAATTTAGTAAATTATTGCTTAAGTTGTTATAAATTAGCCTAATTCCTGCCCATTTATCTACAAACTTCTTTTGTTCATGCCATTCTTTGGCTATATTTATATAAGATGGGTTTATAATTTCACTCATTCCATCAATCAAAAACATAGATTGTGTAGAAGAAGTTGTTATAGTTCCCTGGTTAGCACCTCCTATAATATTAGGATTTGCTAAAGTACCTGACATATAGTAAGTACTGTTATTTAAGGCTATTGCAGCCATGTCTCTAAAGTTATTAATTTTCCAACTATTTCCTACTTGTCTTGTATTGACTAAGTATTCTATAGGTGTTGGTATTACAATACCGTCTTGTATATCATTTGCAGATATTTGCATAGTGTTGTATACAAAAAAACTTGTAAAGCCTGCATTTAATACATTTACATCTGATCTATTAACTGTGTCTAATGAATAGTCAAAACTTCCAAGCAATGTACTTTCTTCTCTAAACTCATTGTGAATATACTCTATTTCAAATGGATATACATATTGGTCTGTATTTTGTAAATTATAAAAACTTCCTCTATCAGAACTTATATTATGTCTCCAAATTTTATGATTTCCAGCATTAAATCCAAGTTCAAAATCAGGTATAGAGTAAAAATTATCTGATGTATTAAAATATATATATGGAGTATAATCATGAAATCCACACCACACATTAAATTCTGGATAATAAGAAATTGTCCAACCTGTGCTTTCAAAATATGCTGAAGGTAAATCCCAAGAAATAGGTAAGTATTCAATTATATTAGGGCCTCCAGGATTATCTTGTGTATTTGCAGTTACAAATTGTCCTAGTTCACAATCAAATTTTATTGCTCCATCAGGTATTTGTGAGCCATTATAATCACTAGATGCCCAATTTAAATATAAATTATATCCATCAATAAATAGTTGTTTAGGTTTAAGATCTTTTTTAGTTAATATAATTCTTTTAAATCTAGGATCATATACAGAAGTTAACCCTAAACCTATTAAAGGGTTATCAAAAATACCAGAAATACAAGGCGCATTATAACCATACTGCTCTAATGTAAATGGTAAATTTTCTTTAAACCAGTTTTCCATACCTGCATTACTAATTTCAGATAATTTATCTTTCATTAAAAATACTTTTCTAGAATTCACATCTACAAAGAAATATCCTTGAGGACATGTTAATGCAGACCATTGAGATTGTGTTCCTCCATACCCTTTATCTGCTTGTAATATTTCGTCTGGCTCTTGTACAAATATATCTCCACTACCAACAAAAGCCTCACTTCCATCTTTCATTTGCATTTGTTGTTTACCTTTAGTAACATACAAACTTTCTTCCATATGGAAATATAAAAGGTTATTAAATGTAGATAATTTCCATAACTCTCCTCTATTTTTAGGAACATCTTTAAATTCATTTGCTAAAAATAATCTATAATTATCCGTTAAACTTGTAGTATCTCGTTTAACACTTCTATGAGCTCTTGTAGGAAATTCTGTTTGTTCTACTTCTTTAATAGGTAAAGGAAATGCAGGTCTTAAATCATTCTCTGAAGAAAAATTATCATCATATTTTAAATTATCTTGATGAGTATAATCTAACTCTCCTCCCATTCGTAGCATTCGTTTTGCAATAGATCCTGGATAATATAAACTATTATCATTTTCTGTATGCCTAAAATTAATATTATCTGGACTTTCTACAATATGATAATGAATAGCTTTTCTAGGTCTAGATATATTATTTGTATCATTGTGAGTTAAGGTAGATCTAAAACCATATCTACATATATACGTATCACCTCCAAATATTCCTTCTGGCTCTATATCTCTTGTTTTATATGTTGCGTTTCCAGAACCTACTACAAAGTAATCTAAATCGTCTCCTATAACCTCAAACCCAGTCCACACTAAATCTTGATTATCTATAGATTTATAAACATCAGTTTTAAATGCATGCAGATTAACCATCATTGCTTGGCTTCTTCTTAAATTGTGTTTATCGGCTGCACTTGCTGTACTATATGTATACGGATCTAAATTATTAATTAAAGGATTAACTAAAATTGCAGGTAAATTTGGATGTGCTCGTCCATACACTGATACGTCTACACTGCTTAATCCACTATATATATTATCATCTCCCCTTTCACTTCTTATTTGTGTAGCTCTTATTTCATGATTATCTTTTAATCCAAATATTAAAGAGCTTTCTCCAAACTCATTCATAACCTTTCCTCCAAATCCTAATGCTGCAGCTTCAAATATACTATCTCCAGGTAAATATGTTTTTGCTTTTTGACCAAGCATTCTAGGAGCCGCAACTTGATGTCTTGGTTCATTAGTATTTTCATCATTAAATGCTACAGAATTAGCTGCCTGATAATGACATCCTGCAAATATTGCACTTTCTATTTCTTTTGCATAGCAATTATAAGCTGTGTCCCACCCCCAAAATTGTTCTATTTTTCTAATAGGTTCACTGTATGAATCGTTTCCATCGTCTAGTATAATTTTAGACAGCATTTTTCTATCTTGATTTAAAGTAGGTCCATTCCAAACAAAATTAAAAACTCTATATTCAGGTTTTATATGTGTAGCTCCAGCTAAACTATTTTGTGTTCTAAGTAAATTAAAACTATTAAATGAAAAAGCTTTCATAGCTTCTTCTCCGTTTATACCACTTGTATAAGCAGGATTACCTGAAGACGGATTTGCTACATAATTATATAAACCTGGAGAACTTGCAAATTTATAAATAGCTGAACTCCAAGGGTCTTTAGAATATAAATGTTCAGGTGTACTACCTATAGTAGATAATATTTGATTTGCATCTTGATTTCCAGAAGTTTCTTCACATCTTCCAATAATTGATTTTGAAGGCTCCATAGGTGTTATAATACCTTGTCCTAAAATTCGTTTATCCTCATGCTGTCTTTTAGCTCTATATATTCTAAAACCTTGAATTTTATTAGCTATGTTTTCAGGTATCTTAACATCCTCTAATTCAAACCCTAAAGCTTTTACAGTATGAGATAATTTAACATCATGAAAATCTTCTGGTTCAGCCATATTTGATTTAGGCGTTATTTCAAAATAAATTTCATTTGGATCATTTTGATCAGCTACATTATCAGCAGGAAAATATCTATTCCAATATCCTGAATGCAATCCGTCACTTTTAATTCTAACATAAAGTTTATCTCCAACATCAAGATCTACAGTGCCTGACCATCCACCTGTCAGTCCACCAGATGTTGTTGCAGTCCAATAATTTTCATCATCACCGTACCAATTATGTGTATATACAGGAATTATTTGCCCCATTGTATCTTCTTTTACAAGTTGAGATTTACCTTCATGATCACCTGGAGGGTTACCAGAAGCTATTCTAAGAAAGTATGATCCACGTACTGTCATTGGTTGATCTGCTACAAGATATTTATTATTTACCCATAAAGCATTTGCCATTCCTGGAGGCGTAGTTGAAGCATTAAATGCATTTGGTTCTTTTATAACATCGTTAGTTATATCAGGGCCACCCCATCTTACCGTTTGCCATGCTGTAGTTATTTGGAATCCTGCGCCACCATTCACACCTGTTGCCTCTCCACTATGATGACCAAAACTTGAAGGAGCTGTAGGGCCATTACTAAATCCATTACTATCATCACTGGCCCAAGGTTGTATTGTACTATCATTTATTAACCCTCCAGATCCTGTAACTACAGAAGTATTATTATGTATAGTTTTATGTGTTGGATTACCATTGGACGGAAAGTGATGATGTCTTACTTTATCATTTCTTAATGTTCCAATATTAGAATCATTAGATGCATTATACACATCAAAATTATCTGTATTTGGATAAAGCTCTGTGGCATTTTCCCAATAGTTCATGTTTCTATTACCAGCAAGATTACTATAATCATAAGTATGAAATCTTCTAATAACAGATGGATTTATTTCATTAAAATCATTATCCCAACTACCTGCATCATTATCTAAAAATCCAGTATCATCTCCAGTAGATTCTCTACCAGGTATATGATAAGCATAAGACATACTACCATCATTTAAAATAAATGCAATATAAAAAGCATATACTTCATCTCTCATATATCCCTTATATTTAAATATATTAGGAGCATATCTATATGATTTACTATGATCAATTGATTGTACTTCAGGTGTTGGATTATTAATTCCTCCACTTCCTAGACCCATACTGTCTACAGGTGTGTTTTTAAATCCAGTTTCTATATTATCTACAGATATAACTACTTCATCAAAATTTTCAATAGTTTTAGTAACAGCTGTTAATTTTATATTATTAGCATATTTTTGATAACCTAAATCTTTTGTACCTGTAGTATTTCCTACATATAATATTCCGTCTAATTGATTTATAGTTTTAGCAGTTTCATAAGAAATAGTATCTACAATTATTTCTTCTAAAGCCGCAGGAGTAAACCCTTCAATACCACTAAATGTAACATTTAAGTTATCAATTGGTAGTGCTGGAACTTCCACATCATTTAATCTATAAGCATCAATAGTATCTTGAGTTCTTCTAATAATAACAGGTCGTAAAAATTTATAGTCTGTATTTAAATTAGTTACATTCCAAGTAATAGATTTAGATGTTTGACTGGAAGACGGTGCACCATCTTTTTTAGTGGTAGGTCTTGTATGATCTCCTTCATCTACAATAGATACTGGATTAGAAACTGTTAAAAAATTAGTAGCTGTAAAAGAATCATCTACATATGCTAATGATAGATAATATACTCCTGTTAATAATCCTCCTCCTTCTTTTACAGTATTTTGATAGTCTTGTCCAGACTGGTTATATTCTAATATATCTATATGAGGAACAGGCCCAGAATTTGGAAATAGATTTAATAATTCAATATGTCTTTTATTTGGAGAAAGTGCAGCAGCTATATTATACAATAAAGTAGGAGGAGATTCTAATTGCAAAGTTACATTTAAAACTCTTGGAGGATTTAAATCATCTGTCCAATAAACAAGTAATTCTCCTTTAGGATTTATATTAAAGGTTCCTTCAATAGGAAAATTTACATTAAATTTTAAATCTACTTTATCTCCATTCGCTATAATATTTGGAGCATATATTGTTTGAAATACACCATCTTCCCATTTACCTATATTAGAATGGCCTTGGTTATTTAAAAAGAAAATAATAGCTTTATCATTAGCTACTTCTATAATTCCTATAACTTTAACTGTTATACCAGCACTAGATACTATATCTCCAGCAAGTTCTGTTCCTCCCTCATTAGATATAACTCCCTTTTTTTCATTTATAATAGCATTTTTTGCATATCTCCATGTGCCTTCAGGCTGGTCAATATGCGACATATCTTTAAATAAACCTTTTAAAAATCTTTTCTTTGCCATTAATCTCTATTTAAATCTTCTCTTGTATTCATTTGTTCAAACCCTAAATCATGTCTATTCATGTTAGGTATCATTCTAACCCATTGATTCATAAAAGATTCGTACTTATCTATATCTGGATAGTTTGCAGCATTTCTTGCTTGACTACAATAGTATTTCCATTGCTGTTCTGCAAAATCATATTTAATACCATTAACTTTAAACATAGGATTAAATAATAAAATCTTTTTATATATATACCAAAACATAGCTTCTTTAAAACTTATTTCATCTGGAACTAATGGATAACAGTCTTCGTCTGTAGGAAAAGCCATATAACTTAAACATATTTTACCACTAACAAAAGATGTTTTTATGTATCCTTCATCTATTATATACGTATCTTCATAATGAGCATTTTCATTAACACATCCTTCACAGTGCATGCTTCTATGAAAATTACTTGATCCATATTGTAACGGTTGTAATCTACTACTATCTGAAAAATAAATATTTTCTAATACTACAATTCTACTATTTATTTCATGTAATACAGATGCTGTGTCAGAATATTCTAACCCATCTTCTTGTGCATCTACAATAGCAGCTTGTAAATCTTTTACTTTTGTAGTAAGTGTGTCTAGTTCAGAAGCATCTGTAGGAGATACAGAGCTATTTATTGCTACCTGATTTATGTAATATAAATCACTAGGTATTAACACTTTATGATCTGCTACGTCTAAAACACATTGTTTTTTTGATAATTGTGGTGCAGAACCTATATGTTCTAAAGCCTCTCCTATCCATTCAACCGCATCATCAATCCAGTTATCATCTTCAGGTTTAAGATCTCTAAAAACTTTTCTTATTATTTCTTTACTCGATATAGTTTTATATACTGCCATATTAATGCTTTCTAAATTTTAAATAAGCTAATTCATCTTTTTTAAGTAATGCTATAAGCTTTTCTTTATTTCCTTTTATTCCTCTAGTAGCGTCAAATCTATACACTGACTTGTTTGCAATTTTACATTTTCCCTTCCTCCAATAGTATTTGCAATAAAACTCATCAGTGTGATAGATATGCCACTTTACTCCTTCTCCTGTTTCAGGATTATATAATTTTTGATCTTCTTCTAGGAGTTCTTTTTTATATTTATTACTTTCTCCCCAATCTATTCTTGGTGATCTAGGATCTCTATCTCTTCGTATAATAGACAATGTAGATAAATTGTTTCCCATATTAAACTCTTTACCTTCTAATATATAGTCTATAATCATTATATTAAACTCTTCACAAATATCTCTAAATAATAATTTATCTATATCTCCATGCTCTTCAACATATTTATTATATATAGTTTTTAAAGTGTGGTTCATAAATTATTGTTCTTTATTAGGTTCTGTTTGTGGTGCTGCTCCTTTTATATCTTGCATTCTATCATTTTCAGTATCAGAAAATGTTCCTACAAGTAGTCTTAACTCTCCTGCTAAAATTCCATTATTTATTTGTTGCAGCATATCCATAGGAATAGGAAAATCTATAGTAGCGTCATCATAACAATCTGTTCCTGAACAGTCGTTAAATAATGCAACGTCTCTAGGATCTTCAAATACTCCTCTAACATTTATATATCTTAATCCTTCTGCATTATAAACATATAAATAATCTTCAATCATATATGCTTTATAATTCTTTTTTGTATATTTATCATAAGGAAGCCATTTAACAACATTTGAATGTACTATAGGAATAGTGCCAGTTCCAGTTATATCTCCTACATGTGTTATAGACTCTTTAAAATTGTGTCTTACTGTTTTAGGTATACGTTTAATTGTTCTATATACTGAACAAGATGAAGGTAAACTACAACATTTAGTTGCATCTACTTTTTTTAATTCTAAACACCCTAAATCTTGTTCAATATGTCTACTAGTAAATCCATTTCTTGCAAAGTCCCTTCTAATAAACATTGCTCTATAATGTTTAATATTAAATTTAATTTGATCTAAAGATATATGTTCATCGTTATTAGACCTACCCCCTCTAACTAAATTTAATAAATTATATGCTATTTCATTTAATGTCATTAGTAATTATTTTGTGTACTTGAAGTACCTGTTGTTTTTATTATTAAATCTATTTTTCCGCTTGCATGGCTAGACGAAAAATATAATTTACAATCATTGCTTGTATAGTCTATACATATATCAGAGCTGTCTAATTGTAAAGTTGCTCCTATTGGTATTGGTGTTGACTTTAATATAGAATATGTAGTTGTTGTATCTGAACTATTTTGTTTACCTTCAGAATCTAATTCACTTGCATATGCATACACAGTTTTTTCTAAATATAAATTTACTCTAATTGTTTCGATGGCATCTATATTACATATATTTATAGCATTAATACGAGTGGTTTTTAGTTCTGGACCACTAAATAATTTAACATTACTACTATCTGTTATTTTTTTATATGTTACATTCATATTATATTAACTTAAATTAAGTTCCCACAAACAGGTTATAAAAAATTTAGTATTACTAGTAGCCGAATCACTTTCTACAGCTAAAAAAACCATATCTCCAGCATTAATAACATTAGTTTCGCTTCCAACACCACTATCTAAACCAGTAGTAAAATCATAAGTTGTCATAGTTTTATTTGTACATCCAGCTCCAGTTTTTGCTCCAATAACACTTGGCCCTGTACCAGCTGTTGTAGAAGTATCTTGAGTTTCTAATGTCCATGTAAGCTGATTACCAGATCTGTTTGAATTAGCTCTTAAAAATACTTTTAATAATTTACCCCCATTAGGAACCACAAAGGGTAAATCTCCATTTGTAGTAGCTGTATTTTCACTATCTGCATCTAATAATCCAATATACTGTTTTGTAGTGTCTATATCATCTGTAAACCCATGAAAAGTCATGTGTCTTTGTGTAGATATATGTGATGTATCAGCATCTAAATTAGCCGAAGGTAATACACCAGTAACATCATTGGCTAAATCAATTTGATTTCTAGTTATTTCTTGTCCTGATATTGTTATGTAATCCGGTGTTCCAGCTAAAGTTACGTCTCCAGTATTTGTTCCACTTTGGCCAGATAAATAAGTTTGGTTAATAGCAGTTCCCTGCCACACACCCGTCCCAATTGTTCCAACTGTAGTAAGATTAGCACATGTAGTTATAGATGCCTGAGTACCGCCAGTTACAGTAGCGGCTGTACCACTACAATTACCTGTTACATTACCACTAACTGCCCCTGAAAATGTTGTAGCAATTACTTCTCCCTCAAAATAACCGTCTTTATACTTTACAGAACTACTACCTAAATCAATATCATTATCAGTTCTTGGTAATAAAGCGCCATCTTCTAATACTATTTGATCTGTACCATTTGCTTTAAAATATATTTTGTTATCAGTAGTTGCAAAATCTATTTGGTTATCAGTATCTCTACCAAGTATTAACCCAGCATTATATATAGAACTAATATTTGTTTGTTCTGCATCTAAATTTATAGTAACGGAGCCAGAGTTTCCTCCACCATTCAAACCATCCCCTGCTTCAACTCCTGTTATGTCTCCAGCACTAATAGCACTACTAATTGTTGACGTAGTTGTAGCATCTAAAGCATCTATATTTTTTAATGTTGTTGTTCCAGATCCATTATCTGTTATTATATCAGTTCCATTAAAAGATATACCACCAACAAATCCTGCCCAAAAATTTATTCCTCCGTCATCTATTTCAAGTATTGGAGCTTCGTCTACTACAAATCTAAATCGTCCATCATCAGCAGTTGCAGAAGCAGTCAATGTTTTAAAAACAGCTATTTGCATACTTGTAGTACTAGTTTGGTAATTAGAGTGAATTTCTAAACACTCTGTTAAACTAGAGCCTAGTCTAATTGTTGGATCTCCAGAAGTTGTATCTGCACTACTGTCGACTTCATCATTAAAAATATTAAAATCTCTTGAATAAACATTTATACTTCCAAGATTATCTTCATTACTACTTAAAGTAGTATTTATATTAACAGGATTGGCTTCAAATACTATATCACCTCTAAAAACTGTTTTTGAATTAAAAACACTTTCTAAACTATATATATTTTTGCCAAGCCATTTCATTTAATATAATTTTCAATATCTTTTATATACTTAGTTTTACCATTTTTTGTAATAGCAATTACTTCTTGTTTTCTATTAGGTCTATGTGACACCCAACTAATATGTACCCAGTTAGGATTACCATTTGGATACTCAGTTCCAAACTCCCAAACCATTTGATCAAAGTCTAAATTATTTTTTATATAATGATACATCTCAGCATTTGTCTTATGCCCAAAAGTATCATCTATATCTATAGCCTGACCTTTCATATGTTGAGAATGTTTAGATCCTCCTATAGCTGTATTTACAGGTTCACCTCTAAAAAAGCTATTTATTTTTATTGGTCCACCTACCCATTCTCTTAA
>Ga0098042_1000038_pt1 | contig 39607 bp, 44 predicted proteins | sample 9_EtaG_FD_75066 | JGI IMG/M metagenome (GOLD analysis project Ga0098042, IMG submission 75066) | Marine viral communities from the Subarctic Pacific Ocean - 9_ETSP_OMZ_AT15188 metaG | ecosystem: Environmental > Aquatic > Marine > Oceanic | place: Pacific Ocean | collected 2015-01-10
AATCTGAAATCACCGTTTTGAGTCAGAGTCCGGATTGCGGGAATCAGCACACCTTTAAGGCCCATCTCAAGCCGTTCCTCATCGGAAAGCATTGGGTAACGCCCTGCTAGGTCTGCGTCAATCTCCTCAAATCGAGCTGTTAGATACATGGTTGAAACCATGTCCTCCATGTCACTCACCGTGAGGTCTGGACTGAGCTGGAACTTCTGACCCATAAACGAAACTTCTCCGCCAGGGAAGGCGAAGTCGTAGGAAGACAGAGCTTGGTCATCCTCCATCCCCATGCCAATCTGCTCTAGCTCCATGCCTGCATTGGCCAGGTCTGCACCCAGACCCACCTGCATATGCGTGGTATCGCTTAGCATCCTGGATTCAAGCTGAGCCTGGTCACGTTGCAGCAAACCGGCATACATCCGTCGGGTGAACGTGGGGACAAAGCCCTGGGTGTAGCCGTTTGAGATAGGGCCAGTGATATCGCCAGCTAGTTTCTCCAGGTCTGCCTGGACATCCTCCACGGGGCGGAGCAAACCGGTGTTTGGGTCTCGCACCGTCAAGTCCGGCAGTAGGCCCTCTTCTACAAAGGCCAGCTGCTCCATCGACTGGAGGATCGCGTGATCTGCTCCCAAGCCTTTATCAACCGTGTTGGCCTGGCTAATCGTCCGGAATGCGGAGGTCGAAGCTTGGGTCAAGCTGGTCAAAAGATTGTCGAGCTGGCGAGCCTGTGTGAGCTGAGAGCTGCGGCCAATCATGCCCAGGGGCGTGACGTTGGCAGGTGGCTGAGGGACACCGGTAGCTCTAGCTCTCGATCCCTGGTTGGCCAGGAGTCCTAATGCAGAAGTGTTGAGTTGACTCATGTGTTACCTCCAAGTCCTGGTAGACCACCACTCATTCCACCGGTTGATGCTACTTGTGTGCCTCCTCCAAATCCTGGGATGAACAACGCAGGTTGGTTAGCACCGAATATCCCAGCACCAACTCCACCTTTTCCACCAGCGTAGAAAAGAGAACCTTCCGTAGCCCCAAACGCTGCGGTTCCTGCTGCCTGGATGCCCATACCAGCACCGAAACCTTGCAGAGCTCCGCTAGCTGCCGCCAGGAGTGGGTCCTGGACAGCGGCGTCATAGGCCTGCTTGGTTTGCTCCAGGCCAAAGGTGAGATTCTGTTTCTGAAACATGAACTGGAAGTCTGCGTTCTCGCCCAAGACAGCCTGGTTGATTTCATAGTCTCGCTCCTGAGCCCCGATGATTTGAGCTCCTGACCCAGATCCGGATGTTCGTCCAGCTCCAGCTAGAGCTGCCGCAGCTGCTCCCCTGGCTAACGTGGCCTGGCGAGCTGCCTCAGCTTGTTCTCTTTGCAGCTGGGTAGAGGTAGCTGCACCTTCAGATTTGTATTTGTCCACCAGCTGACGGTTGCGAACGACGGCCTGGTTGTACGCAGCTTTGTTTGCGGACCTGGTTTGGGCGTAAGAAACCCCCCCTCCAATAACAGCCATGACGATCGGAATGGCGAATGATCCCATGCTGACTCCTTATTGACCCATTTGCTGGTTGGTTGAGTATGTGCCGTAGACTTCAAGGCTGGCGATGGTCATAGGCCTAGCCTCGACACTTGAAATCTTGATTCGTTGCTGCTGAGCGTCACCAGTCACGATGAACTGCTCACTCCTGGTAGAGCTGGCAGCTGACGCCTTGGTTTCTGTCCTGGTGGCTCGTTGCCCAACGTTCTCCAGGGGGGTGATCTCAGTCTTGACGTCACCGGTGTCCTTCAGGTCAACCATGAGCTTGCTCACCACGGTCTTGCCCTCGGTTACAGGCTTCTGCTCACCATCTCGGAAGTATGGCTTGGAGAGCTCTACGAAGCTGTCATACTTTCGGCCCAGGACAACCGTTCCACTTTGGAAGGTGTTTGAGGCGTCCGAGATAGTAAACGTTGCTCCACCATCTGCGGTAGAAACAGCTCTGAGAGTAGTCGGGCTACCTGAGTGAACCATGTGCGTGATCTTTGGATCTTTCAGCTGCACCCCATCGACCGTTGGCATGGTGAACACCGTGTTCCCACTGGAATCGCTTACCGAAACTGGGTTGGCATCAACGTTACTGGCCTTGTGGTCCATAAAGACCTGCTCAGTAAAGTTGGTCAGGGTCGAGGTATCTGCCAGGGGAATCCGGTCCAGGCAAAGTCTCGGAGGTGAGGAAGTGTCTTCTCGGCGAAGGGTATACATATCGCTATCCACGATGATCCCATCCAGAACAGCATCAGCTCCCAGGGTCCACTTGCCCCAGGCGGATTGAGCTCTTTCTCTTCCCTCCGCATATTGCGTCCAGGTGTAAACCGTAGCTGTACCCGTGGCCCCCAGGGTAACGAAAGGTGCCGTAGACAAATCAATGTCTGCATACCCATCGGAGGTGAAGGTGCAGGTCTTACCAGCTGGTATTTCTACATTGTCGAAAGGCTGAGCGGATCGGCCCAGGGCAGCACCTCCGGCGGTGTTGACGTCCCAGTTGGCAGCATCTTGCCAGTTGCCTGACGAACCGGTTGGTGGGCTGAACACTGCCGTTGCACCAGTGACCGAGAGGGCGTTCGGCTTCTCAAAAATGAAGAGCTTGTCCAGGGGAGTTGAGCTCACCATGCTCTGGATATCCGTTGGGATCAAGCCTTGAGCTTGCTTGCTAATGTCATTAGCCACGTTTCCGCCAGCTACATCGTCGAAGTAATACTCATAGCAAACGGTGTAACCCGAGGTCTTGCCCAGGAAGTAGAGACGATTACCAATCAGAACTGGCCTCACATCTTGAGTCTCGTATTTCGACCTGGAGGTGATTGAAGCGGTAGCTGGGCTCAGCACATTGTTGGTTTCGTCCAGGATGAACTGACGCCCCTGCTTGGTGAACACCACTAGCTGGCCGTTGAAGTTGACAACGTGCTGAATGACGCTGACGTCCTCGGTAGAGAGCTGCAAGTCGATTGCATCCGAGTCGGCCAGGACAGCTGGCGTCTCGATGTAAAAGTCAAAGAGGTCATCTACCTGGCTAAATGCCAGGAACTCGTCTGAGCCCAGGAGAAGTCGGTTCTTGTAATACCCCAGCTCTACGACTGGCAGACCCAGGCGAATGAACTCTGGAGGTGGGTTCCGCTCATTGGAGCCTCGGACGATGTTGAACACGCCTCCGGCCAGGTCAAAGTTGACGGGCTCGATCAGCCTGGTGACGTCAATATCGCGGCTGAGCTGGATGAGCACATCTTTCCTGGGCAACGGTCCACCGGTGCAAATAACTTTGCCATCCCCGATATTCTCAATTTCCTCAAGCTTCTGATCGACGCCGATCCCCGCAGCTCCTTCAGTGAACCGACTGGCCAGGGCGTCAAATGGGAGCCTGCCTTCGGGGTCACTTGTGTCATTTCCTCCAGGGGAAAGACTCCTGGGTGCAATAATCTCTTCATCAGCTGCTGTCCGGAACGCGAGCTGGAAGCTGCCACCTGTAATGTTCTCATCAGCCTTGATGATCTGCTCGTAGAAAGGTCGGTCGTTGAAGGTGATGACGTCCAGGGTGAAAGTCAACGTGCCATCTGCAAAGGCCTGTGTCCTGGTCAGCTTGATCGGCATTGTGGTGTTGGTGATGCTTGACCCGTCTGCATTCGCAGCTGTAGCCACCTTTTTGTTGGCGATCAAGGTCGTGTCTGCGATGGTCAAGAACACGAAGTCGTCAACCGTGGGGTTGCCGGAGTTGAGATAGGTCTGAGCTTCTGCCGACTTGGTGATCGTGGCTTTGACCTTGTTGTTGAGGTCAATCACCTCCAGGACATTCTGCCCGTACACGATTGCGTACTCTTCCTGGTCATCCCGCTCGATCTTGAACAAACGGTACTTTTCACCGTTGATGCCACCAAAGAAGTGGTAATGCAGGTTGGTTCCAGGTCGCCTGGTTGCCCCGTCCACCACATCGAAATCGACGTTCTCAGCGTCTTCTACCTGGGTGGGAAAGCGGATCGTGTCTGCCTGCGTGCTAATCCCTGCAATCAGGGAGGGAACACGCTGACGGAACGGGAGACTAGCCACGCTCTTCGTCCTGCTGCGGTGCAGCTCCGAAGATGCCACTGGTGTTGGGGAACATGCGGTTCATCTTCTGAGGATTGTGCCGGATAGTCTTCCGATCCGCCATCATCATTTCCTGGGCAATAGCCTGGTCAGCTTGTGGGTTACCCTGGATTCGACGCTGGAAGTCCTGCTTGGCGGTCTTGGTAATCAAATCCTGGAGAGAGATGCTGCAATTATCAAAGTCGATCTCGGTCACCAGGTCAATGATTGCCGAGCCGGTAAGGACAGCCCCAGCGTTGACGTCGTAAAGCTCAGGAGTGCCACCATTGTCTCGAACGACGATGGTGCGGTGAGAATCTGCTCCAGCTGCTTGAGCCGCCAGGGCGGCGGAGCCAATGTTGCCAGAGGTCTTACTGACCGCGTAGGCGGTGTTCTCAGGCCATCCCATGGCTTGGATTCGGGTGCTTGCCCGCTCCAGGAACTTCATGGCCCGCTCTGCAATCGTGACTCCAGAGCTAGCAAGGTTTTGCAGGGTGGAAATTGGAAACTCTCCCACCGATTCAAGAATTTCGTTGACGGCATCAAGAGCTCGTCCAGTGTCACTGCCAAGTGCCATATCTATCTCCGTGAGGTGTGTCTTGTACGTCCGCGAACTGCGTTGGCCTCATCGCTGTCCAGGACATTGAAGTCTGCTCGGTCGAGCTCCATACGTTTGAGCTCTCGATCTCGGTCCACCATTTCCATCGCCAGGGCCTGGTCCAGGGCACCAGCTTCCTTGTAGCTGCGGTTGTAATCCATGGCGGTCTTGACCACCAGGTACTCGACCACCTCCTCGGGGAGCTTGTCCAGGTCAACCAGGTAAACGATTGCCACCTCCAGGTCAGAGCTAAAAGTAAAGGTGTTGTCCTCCAGGTCGAACATTTTGCTGTTCTTGACCAGGACGTCCTTTCCCCTGGAGCTCGCTACCGCGTCAATGTTGAGGATCGTCGCCGTACCGGTTTGGCCTCCCACGGTGGTTGGGATAGGTATTTCACTAGACCCGTCGGGTGAAAGTTTTTTCACCTCAGTATTGAAGTGCCAGCCCCGTTGCTGGAGGACCTTGTTGTTCCTGGTCAAAAAGTCCAGGATCAGACCAGGCGTGCTGATCTTGCCCTCTTCATTATCTAGTTGAGTCTGAGTGGTCTTGAGACCGCCAAGACGCATCAGGACGCGATTGACCGCATCCACCTGGGCAGCTGTAGTGGCCATGCTTAGAACTCCGGTGCAGCTGGGTTGAATACCAGGAAGTCAATGGTCGAGGTGGTCTGGCTGGCTGGAAACTTGATCTTGCCCAGGCCAACAGCACCGTCCACGGTGAAGTTGATTTGCGAGTGCGTTAAAGCCGCCCAGGTGCCCACGGACTCGCCAGCTGCTTTGGTAACGGAATCTGCGGTGACCAGGGCAAAGGGGACGCTGGTGGTGCTGTTTGGCCCAGGCTCAGCTTGGGCACCGGTGGTAAATGCCACCGTGATAGTCCCTGCGGACAGACCTGGGGTGTTGCAGTTGAATGACCGTGTGAGTGCAGCAGCTGTAGCTATGCCAGCTCCATCAGTAGTTACGGTCAATCGCCCGTAGGCCAGGCAAGCTGTTTGGGCCCAGAAGGGCCGAGTCACCTTGATACCGTTGGTGGCGGAGTTGTTTACCTCCAACACTTTTGCGTTTGCGTTGTCATCAATACCAGTGGACGCAAAGTTGCTAATCGTTCCCCCGTCAATCGTGTCTCCTGAAAGCTCATTAGCGTCGAGGGTGACTGTGGCTCCAGTGAAGTTAGCTGTTCCGTCTATGTCCAGGGTTCCACCAGAACTTACTTTGATTGTCCCGCCAGAAGCAGCGTCAATCTTTGCGCCGTCGGGAACCGTAAAAGTTTTCCCACTGTCCCCCAGGTCCAAGTTTGTGCCTGTGTTTGGAGAAATCTTGTCTACTTTGATCTCAGACATCTTCGCCTCCCAGCTCAGCTACCTTCGCAGCCAGGTCGTCTTGACGCTTCTTGTCTCCAGGGCGGCGGAGCATGAGGCCACTGGCAAAGGTCAGGCCACTCACCAGGAGAGCTCCACCAGGAATGCTGCCAGCTTGGGTCTCCAGAGCTTGCAAGCCCATATCCGTGACACTGTTCAGCATGGCAAACCGAGCTGAGGCATCCTCGATCTCAGTAGCAAACTTGGCGGACTCACGCTCAACCCAGACCTGCCAGTCTTCCCAGGCGACCTGAGCTTCTTTGAGGTTGCTGTCTGCCGAGACTCCGATGGCGTTGGCCACGGATGGAGGGATGTCCACCGAGACTTGCTTGCGGACGTCGCAGCCGGAGAGCCCTGCCAGGATGGAGATGCCAACCAGGCATCCAGCGATAACGTAGATGGGCGTCTTGTTCATGGGATCTTTCTACCTGTCTGTGAGCCATTCAACCGGAATGGTCTGGGGGATGCAGTGAGAGGAACACGGGTCCTCATTGGGTTGTTTCCTTTGAGAGCTCTAATGATCGTGAGCTGCTCGGTCGCCGTCTTGAATTCATTGAAGAACACAATCGGTAAGAATGCCTTTTGCGCGCTCGTGTTTAAGAAAAACGTCATTGGGAAGTTGTCTTTGAGGTGGTGGGTGAACTCAGCAGCGGTAGTGGATGTAGCCGAATTCACACCATCAGTGCCAGTGCCAGACCCATCCATGGCAAAGAACCCACAAACCAAGTCTTTTTTGCCCAGGGGGTCAGCGGTTGGATTGATCCTGTCATCTGGGGCTGGAATGATTGTGCGATTTTGACCGCTAAACCCACTGCTATGGTCTCTTAGCTTGACCCTTGGGCCGTTGCTTGCGTTGTCCATAGAGAAACCAACGAGCTTGCTGCCGCTACCAAAATTCAGACCTTTCTGGGAGTTGTAAGGAGTGCCAAATCCGCCGATCATGGAAGCAAAGCCAAAGCCAGTGGTGGTACTACTGTTGCTTTGATCCCCATTCAGGGCAGTAAGCCGACCTGTTTGAGTATCTAGGTCCATGTGAGCGTGCCACATTCCTGTTGACCAGCTGCGTAAATCTCCATTTGACCCAGACTTGCCCGAGTGAGCTTCAATCAAAATCTGAGGCAAAGCGTCATCAAACTTGTTTGCCTGGCGTGCCAGGAACCCTGCGGTCCCAGCTGTTGTCTGGTCCATTTCTATGGTCATGGCCTGACTGGTTGTTGAGTAGAGCTCGGCCACCTGGATTGAGCTCAAGCCACTCGGGAAGAAGCTGACGTTGCCAATCTTCCCTGGCAAACAAGGGGCCTCTGGAAGCGGCGAGTTTCGGTTGAAGTCGCAGGCCACCCTGGTGCTTTTGACGGGAAAGCCACCAATGTGGCCTACGTCAAAAGGTCCATCGAACTCTGTGCTTGACAGCTCCGCAGTCGTGGTGCTGGGGAACGAGAATGATTCGTTCGATCCAGACGCATCCTTTCCCTCTCCTGATTCGTAATCTGCTACTCGAATTCCGTTCCAATAGAGCCTCACATTTGATGGGGAAAGAAAGACGCCGGTAATCATATGCCAGCGGTCGTGGTCTCCCGTTGGAGCTGTGGAGGTGTTTAGTGACCCACCTCGGAACTCATCGGCTCCCAGGATCTTGGAAGCTGTGAACAAAACATCACCCGCGACTCCAGAGCTTGCCTGAGAAGCTGACATCTCAAAAATACACGGCACCGTGTTCTTGTGGTCCTCAAAGCCAATGCCAATGGCTTTCCAGTCGGTCAAGCTAACGGTGCCATACGGAGCAATTTTGGAAACCGCCGCAACCGGATGTACCCCGTTGTTGCCTCCAGTCAGAGATGTGAGGTCATCGACCTTGACCCAAGCGTTCATAGTGAACGGATACTGGCCACCATTTGAGCTTCCAAACACGGAAGTGCTCGACCCACTCTGATCCGTAAAGATCCCATCCGCACCCGAGGTGATCTGGAAGTTACCTCCAGTTGCCATTCCAGCTTCGTGCCACCCACCCTGGTAGAGCGGGCCGTTTGGCCAGAATTGATTAGAGGCCAGGGTGACCGTTGATCCGACTGAACACGGATGGTGCTTCATTCGGTGGTGGGTTGTATTGACCGTGGTGGTCAAGCTCGAAGAGTTATCAGTCAGAGCCCTGGAGTAGTAGAGTCGGTCACCGCCTGAGCCAGAGTTGGCCTCAAAGTCAAAGTGTGCAGAGCATCCCATCTCCAGGAGGGGGCCACCAAGTAGCTCCCGAGCCTGGAGCATGTTTGGCAGCTCCACATCATGTGACTCTCCTGCCGGTGCGTCCAGGGTTTCTGCGTACAGGCAGAAGGCCCCTTCGTTCCGCATTTGGCCAATCAGGCGTTCCCTAATCATTTAGAAGAGGGAGTAACCAAAGTTAGCTTTGGCAGCTTGACCACCACCATCCAATCCTGGGAACACAACCAGGAGGTGAGTAGATCCTTCCAGGTCAACGGTCACCGTTGCGATCTTATTAGCAGCGTTTGGTGCAGCAGCTGAGGTAGCGTGGCTCACGATTCGGATGCTGTCGTCACCTTCAACAAAGGTGATTTGGTCAGCAAACTTGTCTGTGTCCAGGAAGGTTCCACCAGCTACGCCAGCTTGGGTACCAATGACCATATCCAACGTGCAAATGAAGCTTGGAAGGTATTGAGTTTCAGCACCATTGGGAGAGTATCCGTAGAGCTGAGCACGCAAAGTGTTGTTGTCCGACCCGTTGTTCGGCTCGAAGAAGCAAAGCTTTGCCAGGTTGTGATCGTGGCAAGGCACCGCCTCATATCCGGACACCGCTTCTGGGTCAGCTACCAGGGCGATAGCTGCGCTTTGGGAGGAGTCGATGTCGGTGGAGTAGCCTCTAAACCAATGCTTAGGGGGCGTTGACAGTTGAAATTGGGGCATATCTGATCCTGGCTTTCAATTCTTCCACATCCTCGCGGAGGCGGTCTTGTTCAGCCGCCAGGAGTTGCTGGCGTACTGCGATTTCAGTGAGGAGACGATCATGAGACTGGTAAGCAAAGAAGACGCTACCAATTATTGAGACCGTCAAGGTGATAAGGCCCAGCCAATCTTTTTGTTGGAGGGTCACTTTGTTTGAGGGGTTGAGTGTCATGGCGTTTCCGCAAACAGGCCCCAGGGAGCCGAAGCTCCCCAGGGCCGAGAAAGGAGGAAGCGGAGAAAGTCTTAGTCGCGGAAGACACCGACGACACCTGCACACCATGGAGCAAGGACGTCAGCACCAACCAACATTTGGGACTTCATGAACTTCGTGTTACGCCGCTCGTCGTCCTGGAGGATCGACCGGAGGCCAGCGGACTGGACCATACCGATTGCAGCGGAACCTTCTTGGGCACCACACAATGCCAGGGCAGCTGGCTTAGAAGCAGCCTGAGCAGCAGCGGTGTTCGCACCACGACCAGTCACATCAACCCGATACTTGGTCGGAGTAGATGTTCCCTGGAAGGTGGTACTGAGCGAGCTTGCCACACCTTGAACAGCAGCATTGGTGTAGTTACCAGTGGTGCCGAATTGACCAGGCATGTGGTTGGTCACGATGAGGTTGAAGCCTTCCAACACACCCAGGATACGACGGTTCAGGTCACCTGGAACTGAGGTCACATCCTTGCTGAATGGGTTGCCTTGGCCTTGAATGGTGGAGCTACCGGAGGTCACCGAGGTGGCCGCATAGGTGCTGGCTTCGTGACGAAGGATCGTACGAATGTACGGAGGAATGAAGAGGTAACGACCGGTTTCTGGCACGTTGTCCTCGTCAAACTTCTGGGCGAGCTCAGCGATGTCATCGCGGAACCGGCCCGATCCAACCGAGCTGTTGGGGTAGGCGACCTTGATGTCGGCCTCTTGCCCAGACGAAGCGGACACACCATCGTCTCGGAAGATTTGCTTACCGCCGTTGTGAACAGCTGAGACAGCTGCGGTGCGGGCGGCGGACAAACCAATGAGTCCGAGCTTCTTGTCCATGTCGATAGCCAAAGCACGACCGAGCTTGGTCGCGTAAGGGGCCAGGACGTCGAAGTGACTGATCTCCATATCCTTGAACGGAACGTCAAGGTGGGACACCAGGATCTCATCGACGGTGACAGTACCCTCGGTCATGGTTACCGCTTGGCCAAGAATCTCGTTACCTGGCGTGTGGTATTCGGGCTTCACACCGGAGTCATCACCGATGATGGGCCATTGAGCTGACTTGCCGGACTCCAGGACCTTGGTGGCCATGATGTTGCCGGTGTTGTCGTAGAAAACAGTTTTCTCACGGAAGGCCTCAAGGACAATGCCGCTAAAGACCTTCAGAGCGAGGTCAGTAGCTGTATTGGCACCTGAGGGGTCCGTAAGGAATCGGACTGGCGAAGAGTTTGCCATTGGATTATTCCTTTAGGAAAGGGGGTTGCTAGTTACTACATAACCAGGCGTCAGGTGTCCTTCGCCGTCCAGGGCCGATTACTCGGGTGTCCCTTTCGACTTTGGGCTGGTTGCCTTGGTCTCAGTGGTTTTGGAGCGAGTAGAACGACTACGCTCCTTCTTTGCGTCCTGGAGTTTGGCCAGCTCTGATTCGAGCTCGGCGATCCGATCAGCCTGAGTCTTTGTTTGCATGACTGCTTCTGCCTGGGTAAGGGGCTTCTCAACCTCTCCTACTTCTGCCAGGCAGGCTACCAATGCTTGATGTTCGTTTGCACCCTGTCTTTGGATGAGGGGCTTGTTGGTGGTGTTGTCAGTAATGGTTGCGTAGGACTTTCCATTCATGTAATGGTAAGAAACCTTTGCTCCCATTTTTGCCAATGCAACAGCTTGATCTGGGGTTGCGTGTAATGCCATGTCAGCTCACTCCTTGGATGAGGTGCATCGGGGTGTTGGCCAGGCGAGCTTTCTGCTCTTCCGTCAAAGCTCCGCGTGTTCTCGCGTGCTCAAAGACGGCCAGGACCTCATCGACGGATGCGTACCCTGCGGTGTTTGTGACCGGTGCTTCACCTGCGTTGACCATACCTGGCTGGCCGATGCTCTGGCCGGTGGTCATTTTGTAGTCGTAAAGCATTTCCTTGATCGGTGCCTCGAACCGACTGGGATCTGCCAGGCCATCATTGAGCTCATCCAGCTTTGCGTCTGCGTAGTGGGAGCTGGCCCATGCGAAAAGTTTTTCCAGGTTCTGCTCGCCACCGGCCATTTCCTGGGCCTTGGCGTGAGCTTGCTCTTGCTGAGCTACACCCTGGTCATAGATGGCTGACTGGCCATGCATGAAGGTATCGACAACATCCTTGGAGTAACCTTGCTGCTCTAGCTTCGCATATTGCGACTCGCTAAGAGAGCCGGTATCCGCCCAAGTTTGGGCCAATGCTTCCCCCTTGAGCCCCGCAGAGTCCAGAAGTGTGGCCACATCAGGCGGGAGGTAGGAATTGTCTTGCCCGCCGCTGTCCGCAGCTTCAGTCTGCTCCAGGTCGGGCTGTTGTCCGCGTTCACCAAGCTTTGCCTCCAGCTCTTTGTAGGCTTTCTCCAGGGCGTCTACGTCCTGGTACTTCCCTGCCAGAAGCTGCGCCTTTTGCGCTTCCTCAGCTTGGGCTTGCGTTTCCTCGTTAGTAGGGAAGCGAGCCTCAGCTGCGTTTTCCCCAACAATCTCGACGTTGGATGGTGCTTCAATACCACCATCTTCTTGCATATTTTCCATGCGATTTATTCCTCTGCAATAGCCTGCTCTTCAATGATACGGCCACCGGACTGGATCATCTGCTGCGCGGCTTGCTGCTGGACGGCAGCTTGTTGCGCGGCTTGTTGTTCCTCTGCAATCTGCTCAGGCGTCTTGACGAGGCCTGGTTCGTGAATGCCCTGCTGTCGCATGAGGGTGTCGATCAATACGTCCATATTGACTCGGCTCATGGCTTCGGGGCCTAGTTGTCCCAGAACCTGGAGGATCTGGAGAATCTTGGATGAGTCGTTCTCGCTGGCCAGGGCAGCTACGCCGGTCAGTGTCTCGACCTCAATAGAGTCTTTGGGGAGCTTGGGCAGCAGCTGGTCACGTTCCATCATGAATCGCACCCGTTCTACCAGGGGCTGTTGCTGGGCATCTGCAATCGGAGCAAAGATTCCCCCCAGGGCACCTTCGAGCTCCTGAGCTACGCGACGTACCTGGAAAGCTGTAACACGCTCACCCGTAGGGGTAGCTTCGCCTTCCATCAGCATCACGCTTGCCAGGTCCCTACGGACATTTTCCCTGGTCTGGGCGGTGACCTGGAAGTCGGCGACCTTTCCGGCCTGGACCATAGCTACATCCAGGACAGCTCCGCTCTGGACCCGAGCCTGGATGACCGAGCCGGTTGGCTTGGCCAGGTCCTCAGCTCTGACCTGACTGTTGTAGTCCACGGCGAAAAGCTGTTTGGATGCAGTAGCTGAGAAGTCCAGGATGGCCATGGTCAGCTCATTCATGGATCTAATGTCACCCAGGTTCAGCTCAACCATGCCTCGTCCGTAATGCTCACCAGGAGCAAGCTCGAACGCGGTGCAAAGGAATGGGCTGATCTCAGTCTCTTCCTGGTGGATCGTGTTCTCGTTGAGCTCCTGGGTAATCAACCAGGTGTTGGACATAGGTTGCCAGGCACAACGGGTGTAAAGGTCCATCATGCGTTCAACACAATGAACCTGCATCATTTCACCCATGTCTAGTCCAGCCTCAAACAGGCGTTCTGGGTCCAGGGTCAGGGGGTCAATCCGCTCACGGACAATGTGGTGCATGATTGAGCCGGAGCTGTCACGCTTGGTGACGTACTGGTCTCGGCGGAATAGCTTGATTTGGTAGTCGTCGGTGATCTGCTCCAGGACATCACCAGTCACCAGGAGCTGAGAGAGTGCGGCCCGCTTCGTCGATCTGAAACCGGTTCGACGCATGTTGCCCAGCTTCTGAGGCTTCTTCTCCAGCTGAGCCATAATCATGTGCTCGTGGAGGGAGAGAACGCTTTCAATTTGCTGGATGACGTCAGGGTCGGTATCGGGACTGTAGAGAAGCGACGAAGCTGGCCGCAACGAGAAGAAAGGTCTACCAGGAGGGTAGAGGGCCATGAGCAAACGGCCCTCCAGGTTGGTGATGCCGCGAGCTGCGAGCGAAGAGTACGGCTCAGGCAGCTTGTCATTGGCATCGTGGCCGTCGGGAGGCAGGATATGTGGCTTGGTTAGAGACGCGCAGAAGCGAGCTCGGTCAAGAATCCCCTGCCTAAGAGCGTTCTCCTGGACGTAAAGACTCTTGATTCCCTGCATCAGTAGCTCACCGATCCGCCAGATCCACCAGCTGAACCACGCCGGATGCGTAGCTTGGTCCGGCCACGACGAGCTCTACGTTCCCTGGCCAGGGCACCAGACGTCTCGAATGGTTCGGACATTGGTGGTGGTGGTGGCACAGGTGGTGGTGGTGGTGCTTTCTTCTTGCGTCCCATTTCAAGCTCCTACGGGTTTGTTGGGGTCGTATGGGTTATCAATAAACGTGCGAGCTCGAAGGTCTCTTTTGCCTTGCACCTTGAGCCCAGTGCCGCCCCTGCCAAACTGATTGATTTGTTGGCCCAGGGTCAAGCCCGTCAGCATTGAGTCTTTGACCCTTCTTTTGCCACGGAGCTGAGCACCCATTACCGTCTGTTGCTCATGTTCATGGGACTGTCTTGACTAGCTGTTGTGCCGGTGGTTGGACCACTGGACTGCTGGTTCATCTGTCCTCGAAGCTCACGGTTGGTCTTGCGAAGGTTCATCATGCCCTGGCGTTGCCTGTTCATGCGGGCACGCTTTTGTCCGAGTCCACCTCGTCGTCCCATTACTGACCTCCTCGTGGTCGTTCGATTCCCATCTGCTCGAAGCTAGCTTTTTGGACCGATGTTCCCCGCTCGTTACGGCGGACAATTGGTCTACGAAGGTCCTGGTTCCTGGCAGTACCCTTACGGTTTTTACGACGCCGCATCAGCAGCATGGGCAACAAGCCCATAGGTCCCATAGCTCCCATACTTAGCTCCTTGGCAATAGTCGAATCAGCTCGTCAACGACCGACCGTCGGCCTATTTCATAGTTGAGCTGATCTAAGTTTGATTGATGGTAGGGGTTCGTCAGGTCTGGTCTTTGGACAATTTCGTCCAGCTCTCTAACGAGATCCTCGGATTTAGGAGGCAACCGGTGTGGTAAGTCCCTGATTTCTGTATCCATTTCCTCATTCCGTTCGGGGTGATTATTCGCTGGGGGACGTCCACTCCAATATGGCGAAGACAATCCCGAATAACGTCAACGCAATCGCCGTCTTTTCGTTTGAGTCCGACAAGTTTCTTCCAAAGCTCCAGGTGTTCTACCTTGTTTGTTGGGGCAAAGTCGGAGAGATCCACCTCTTCGTCACACTCGAAGGTGTGATACCCATGCCAGGCTCCTCGTCTCATGTAGGTCATGAAGGGCCAAAAGACACACCGATCCCAGAATCGCTCCATGACGACCATGCCGTTGCTGACGGCCAGGTGCGAAGTCCGGCCACCACCAAACAACTCAATCCAGAACCTGTGCCAAAGGGGCCTATCGACCCTGGAATAAAACACAATGAGGCGTTGCCTGTTCGTTATCTCGGTATCAGTCATGGTGAAAAGAAGTAAGAGCTAGCCAGAACCTGGTTGATGTCGTAGGAACCCTTCTCAGGTGGGGGGTCCAGCAGTCCTGGGAACTGGATACTCCACTCCTGGAAGAGCTTTTGTAGTAAATCCTCACGGTGCAGCTCGATAAACGACCGTCGGATTGCCCCCTGGAGCCGGTCAAAGTCCCCTGCATGAGTCCAGAATGAGTCGTGAACAGCTGCGAAATCCACATCCATACGTTTGCAGGCCATAGCTACCAGCATCAAATGGCTGGCGTCCAGGCTATGAACGTAGTTAGGGACCACCCCAGCTACCTGCCTTCCGACCAGGCAGGGGTGATCGTCCTGGCGGTAGGCCAGGGTCACCCTTTGCATCACGGTGTTGACCACACACTTGGTCATGTTCCGGTAGGGCTGAATCACTGGAAAGCCCAGGGGAGTTGTCCAAGACACCGGCTCGTACGGAGCTGCCTTCATCATTCTCCTGGATGACTCTTCCAGCCAATCAAAGATTGCCTTGCCAGCTGGGCAGCTGTCCGCGTTGGCCTGGAGAACTGCCTTGGACACATAGTCGCTGACCTTGAACAGCGATTCGCCTGGCACACCCAGGTCTTTGAGTACCCCTTTCACCTGGTTCCTGGCTCCGACTGGGGTGACCCCATACACCCAGGTCATGGATGGCTGCTTGCAAACTGACCGCCGATCCTTTCGAGATCCAAGGTATTTCGATGCCACCTTGGCTTGCGGCTTGGAACTGGCGTCCTCAGCTATGACCTTGTGCAGGCAGTCTGAGACATCTGCGTAGTTATCTTCCCTGGGATCGTGAGCTTCTGACGGCATCATGTTCACCGACTTGGCCCCATCCTGGTCCCTGCCCAGAGCGGCCAAGTGTTGTTTACCGTTGCATGTCCCGTCCGATTGAATTGGGACACGGGCGGCGTACTCGGGATAGGTCAGAGCTAGGCAGCTTGCCAGGAACTGCCAGGGCTCGTCCGCATCCATCCACCAGGTATGGTCGCAGGGGTTCTCGGCTGATCGCTCGATGAGTAGGCGATGCGTGGCGTACCACTCGTTGCGTTTGGTCAAGCTCTCTTTGTCCAGGCCCCAGAAGCTAGCTGCCTGAACTCGATGCCAGAACATACCCCTGGACCCTGGTTCAACCTCTTTGTCGAACATCAGCAGCGACCTGGATAGATCGTCGCCATGATGGTTGAGGTAGACGGGGATCGGGTAAAGCCTGGTGCGGAAGTCCAGCTGGTGCGGCATGTAGAACTTGCCACGATCTACGAACTCCCGAGCTGACCATATCTTTTGAGCTGTTTCAATTCGAGCTCCGGCCAGCTTGTTGTTTGCGGTATGGACCTCGTGAGCTTTGGCCTTCCAGGCTTTCAGGCTGGCGGCGTTGCTTGAGATGTCCGCAGGCTTCTCTGGCATGATGTGATTTTCACGACCAGGCAGGCCAGCTACCCCTCCGCCCTCATCCCAGAGCTTTTCAACAACCTCTAGGACCTTCCGATTGATTGTCCAGGCCGTGGAGTTGACGTAGTTGAGGGCGTCGTAGACCTGTTGGCACCCTTCTCCACTCACCTTGACCGCAGCTTCCTGCTCCCTGGTGATCTTGGATACCAGGGGAGTCTTGATCCTCATGTACCCGCCTTCGTACTTGGAGCACCAAAGGCTTGGCGTCACCACCATGGGTGAGTACCTGGGCCGGAGGTTCTGCCTGGCCAGGTGGCCGTCCTCTACCAGCTCAAATATCTCCGGAGCTAGACGGACAACTCCCTTCTTCTGGTTGTCTCGCCATTGACGTTCATGCTTGAAGGCCAGCTTGAACCCCAGGTTGTAGTCCTGGGAAGAACAGCTTTCAATTGCCATCCACATCATGGTCACGCCGATATGGGTACAGACCTTTCGATTCCAGAGGTGGTCGTCCAGGGTACGCTTGGCCCACCAGTTGACCCTGCTCGTGCTGAGCTTCTTAAACCTGCGATCCAGGTCTTTCAAGCTAGCTGAGTCTGATTTCCTGAGCATGTCATGGTGCAGCTCAGCGATGATCGAAGAGCCGATTGAGTATGCCAGGTTGACTACCAGGTCACCGGAAGGGCTTGCCAGGCACCGGCCAAGCATCTCGTGAAGAGTGCAAACGACCAGTCGATCAGTGTCCAGGGCGAGCAGGGCAGGTCCAGCGTGTGCTCGACCCTTGCCTGGCTTACCCTTCCGGATCTCTCTTCTCTCCTGGCGAACGCGAGCCGCCATGGGCTCCATCCACCACACCATCAATCTTTCTACCGGCTTGAGGCCAGCAGCTTCGCCACGGTCAACCGCCTCCCTGGCCAGCCTCCGGTACCTGGCTACCCCCTTCTGAATCGCCAGCAGCTCCAGGTCTACCTGGTCCTGGATCACTGAGTCCAGGGTCAGCTTCTCTTTCGTCAAGGCCTCGTCCATGAATTACCTCCACCGTCTCGAACCGCTTCCCTTTCTTTTTGACGACTTGCAATTCCAGGCGTCCGTACCTGGACCATAGCTTTTTGTTTCGTCTGAAGGCTGCGGTCTCGACTCCTTTCACATCAATGTAACTAGGGGCTCTATCGCTCCAGACTACCAGGAAGTCAGGAACGTACACGTTTTCTCGGACCCCGAGCCAGACCCTGGGCTGCTCTATGTAGTCCAGTATGAAGTGTCCTTGTTCCAGCTGGGTATGCAACATCACCGCGTACTCCATCTCTGCTTTGGACGCATAGGTCTTACCATTCCAGGTTCGTGCCTCTGGTGCAGACACCCGATACTTGTTCATTTTTGCCATGCAGCTCTCCAGACTGTCTCGACGGTTTCTTTGGTAGCTCCGGAAGCCACCCATTCTCGCAGGTCTTTACCCTTGAGCGGTTCGATTGTCCGTACATCCAGGCAGCTGGACTTCAGATACTTCGCCAGCTTCACGGCCCCAGCTCGGCCCACATCATCCTTGTCTGCCACGATGCAAACATCTTTGCCCCGCAACAGCTCTTCACATTCCTGGACTGAACCCAGGCAGCTCGGTCGACCCACCGCCTGCAAGCCAATCTCCAGGGCAGCTAGGTGATCCGTGGGTCCTTCGACTACCAACACCAGCTCGCCCAGGTTGAGCTCGTCCCTGGGCAGGAAGACACCCTGGCGTGATCCAGTGATGGCAAACTTTTCACCACTGAGCTTCCGAAGCCTGACCCCTATCACCTGGCCAGAGCCATTGTGCATCGGAAAAGACATAGCGTTCTGAGCTTTGCACCAGCCAGACCTGGCTTTCTTCAGGGTGTCCAAGGAAAATCCCATGGTCTTGGCTATTGACTCACCGTCCATGCGATCAAGCTCTAGCTCCATCTGCAACACCGCATCGGACCAGTCAACCGTTGGTCGGTGAGGCTTTTCAACCAGGACAGGACTGGCCATCGGGGCTGATCCCTCAGGTGCGAAGGTTGTCCCACCATTTATGTCTTGCTTGATTACTCGCCAGCCGTCCGCCTCGGTCACTCTCATGCAGCGGACGACCTCACCACCTCTGCCGCACCAGTCAGGCTTCCCGCAGATCGGGCATGGGTTTGCCTTGGTCACCGTCTCCCACGACTGCATCAGTAACCGACCCTGATTAGAAAGGCCGGTGTGTGCTCGCCGACGTAAGCATCCAACACGTTGAACTCCACCCATTCCTGAGCCTCCTCTCGCTCCATGCCTTGGCTCATGAAAGCCTGGATTGCCAGGTTCATGTCATAACAGGCAATCGTCCCTACTCCCATGATGCGGACCACACCAACAATGGCGGCATCCATATCGTCAAATAGCACCATGTCGGGGTTGATCTCTCGCAACACTTCACGCAACGCTTCAATGTTGCGCTTGTCGTCTTTATCTTTTCCAGCCATTTGCAGCTAGCGAATCAATAGCTTGACTCGCCTCCTTTTTTGTCATGGATTCTGTTTGGTAACCATGCTTTTCCAGGAGAGCTGCCTGCTTTACGGTGCAGAGCCCGCGTTCCATGCGGCTCCTGATCTTTCCGATCATCCTACTAGCGTCTGATTTGTCCATCCCCCTGGCGTCGATTCCCTGCTTGGCCAAGAAGACTACTTGCTTGTCTGAAGCTGGCTCCTGGTAGCCGGAGGGCTGCACGCCCAGGGTTCCATGAGGGTCAGCAACGGTGAACTTGGCTTTGGCTACGACCTTCTGACGTTTGGCCAGGGCTAGCTTGCGTTTCTCCTCTTGCTCGTCGATCTCCTCTTGCTTAGCCAGCTCGATAGCTTCGGCAGTGTCCATGCCTCCGCTGTCCTGGACAATCTTTTTGGCCCTGGCTTTCACCGAGTCGCTCAGGTCACCACCCAGGATGTCGATGGGGGTGATGAGCTCGTGCCTGCCTGCGTTCCCTACAAAGTCCAGGACCTCGACGTTCGGCTTATCTGAGACCTGGATAGCCTCGCGTCTCTCCGCGCTTCCACCCGCCGCATCAACGATGCCAGGAAGCGGTCGAGTACCGCGTCCCACCATCTGTGCATAGAGGGCCCTGGACTTTGTAGCTCTGGCCATGACGACCAGTCGCACACCTGGGTCATCGAATCCCTCGGTGAGGCATCCGACGTTCACCAGGATGGGGAACTTGTTCTCTTGGTACTCCCTGATTGTGGTCCTTCGTTCGTCTTTGGGCGTCTTACCGCAAACGAACCTGGCCAGGTTGCCGTGTCTGTTGAAGATTTCACACATGCGTTCAGCAGCTGCAACCGAGGCTGCGAACACCAAAGTCTTTCTGTCCTGGTACAGCTCCAGGGTTGGAGCCACCACCGATTGCAGGTTGTATTCCCGCTCCATCAGCTCAGCTAGGTCACGCCCGTTCAGGTCGCCAGCTGTGGTCCGGCATGACGAATAGTCCAGCTCCTCCACCATCACCGACCTGGCCACGATGGGCACCAGCCAACCGTCGCCCACTGCCTGGTGAAAGTCGTAGCTCCAGGCCACGGACTCAAACACTTTGCCCAGGCCTTTCTTGTCCCCACGATCTGGGGTAGCTGTGACGCCCAGGATTTTGACGCTCTTGTTCTGCTTGAACCAGTCCAGGACTTTGATCCAGGTCGGAGCTGTGGCGTGGTGAGCTTCATCGACCACCACCAAGCTGAACTGCTCAGGCTTGAATCGCTGCATCCGGCCAGTGGCCAGGGTCTGGACCGATGCCACCACCACACTTGACCGACGCATCCAGTCACGATCAGCTCGACGATCAGCCTGCTCGATGTCTGGCCGGTGACCGGTCATGGTCTCAATCTTGTCAGCTGCCTGGTCAAGCAGCTCCTCGCGTCCAGCTATGACCATCACCCGCCCCCGTCTAGCTTTCGCTGCCAGGTCAGCAAAGACGACTGTCTTGCCGGTACCGGTCGGCATGACCAGGAGCGTTGATTGTTTGCCAGCTAGGTATTCCCTGACCGCAGCGTTGGCTGCTTCCTCCTGGTATGGCCTGGGCTTCACCGCAACTCCTCCGGTGCGCTCTCGGCCATCAAGCGGGTGACCTTGCCTGTCCCGCAACATTCCTGGCATCCTCCAGGGGAGCCGCCGCACCAGGGGCAATCGTGTGTCAACCTGGACTCTTTCAGCTGCTTCTTCAGCTGGGATACCAGAGACTTGCAGCTCGTGATCGGGACGCTGTAGCCGAACTCTTCCTTGGCAAACCTCTCCAAATCCAGCAAGAGGTACGTCATATGCAAATTGAACTTGTCGATCTGTTCGACTGGAGTTTTGGCCTCCGGTTCTGATTCTGACGGTTGATCGTTGATTGCCTCAGCTACAGCTTTGGCTGTGATCTTGCCGTCTTTGCGTTCCACGATTGTCTCAACAATTTCAGCTCGCTTCTCAGGTGGAGCTTTGCCCAGGGCACGAGTAGCTGACTCGCTCATCTCGATCTCGACCTTGCCTTCGTTCTTGATCGTGACCGCCTGCATCATTTGGTAGCAGCGCCGGACGGACTCCTGGAACTCGGTGACGCAGTAGTCCTCGAAGCTGTCGTACCTGCCCAGGTATAGCTTGCGGTCTCTAATCTCCAGGAGAGCTTGCCCAGCTTTGTACCAACCGTCCAGGCCATCTCGGACCAGGTTGGTCAGGGTGAGCAGCTCTTCTCTTTTCTGCTCCCATTCTTGTATCTCGTTTGCCATGTGTCCTCCTGGCTTTGGGGTTAGTCGGGTGCGGGGTGGACTTACTTTATTACCACCAAGGCTACTGACGCACTGAGCTGCTTCACCTACTGTCACCACGGTCCTCAGCCAGTTGGCCCTACTCCCGTGGTCGACCTACCTTACGCCGTGCAGACGTTGTTCAGTCACCGCTGGCAGGGCGATCATCCCTGCTTGATTGTCGCCCCTGCCGCAGGATTGCGGGCCTTATTCAGGGGCAAGAACCTGAGCGACACTTGCGACATCGCCCAGGCGTTTCGGAGAATCAATCAGAACGGTACGTCGTCCTGGTTGACGGGTTGCGTAGCTGCCACTGGTGTGTCCAGGGCAGTTACACGCAGAAGCTTCGAGTCTCCATAGTTGCTGACTGGGCCTGCGTCGATCTCGCATTCCTGGCCAGCATTGAAAGCTCCCTGGGCCTGGCCACCGATGCGTTCGTTGAACGTGGTGAGCTTGCGACCGCAGGTTGTGTTGGCGACCCACTTGGTCATCTCTTTGCCGTCAGACTTTCGATTGAATGTCTCGGGTCCGACGCTTGAGAATTTGACCGTAAGGGTCTCTTTGTCCCCACCCCCACCAGTTGGAGCACTGGCTTGATGGGGGGGAGACGGCGGCGGGGACAAAGAGGTAGAAGGTGGCGGGGCCAGGGTGGAGTTAGGCCCCGCACCAGGAGGGTTTTGTTGCTGAAGTATAGCGTTCTGAACCTCGTCTGCTGAGGCGATGCTATTGGTTTGGTCGTAGCCCGCAGCTGCCAGGGCACGACCGATGGCCGAGCTCTCACAATTCTCCAGGGCAGACGTCCGGTTGATCTGGGTAGATCCTCGGACCTCTTCAGCGTGGCCAGTAGCGATCAGGACCGAATCATCTCCATCGTGCTTGATAATCAGAGCTCGCATGATGATGTGCTTTTCGTCCTGGTGAACCAGCTTGGTCGTGACGCCCCAGCTTGGGTTGTCCTTGCGGAACCTGGCCAGGCGGCTGGCGACGGTCTCATATTCTTTGCCGTGGATGTTGACTATCTCACGCATGACCGCCCCCTCTCCGGATCGAGTTGTTGACCGCTTCCTGGGCAACGTTGCAGCAGCTCTCAATAGCTCTCTGCATGGGGTTGCCTGGCAGCTGGTACCACCAGTCTGGCAGCGTCGGCAGCTTGGGCTTCTCCCAGGTCTTGCCATCATAAGTCACTCGTTCGTAGTCTCCCTGGCCGATGCTGACCAGGGGTGTGTCAGTAGGGTCGTTTGCCACTTCGGGCCTCCTCTCGTTTAGCTAATGCTTCTTCTACTGCGATGACAACCGCATGGTACATGGGGATGCCGTGGATCCCAAGCTTCTCCAGCTGGTGTTCTGCGTTGAGATCCTTCTGAAGCTTCTTGATTGATCTAAGAATCTTGGCCCGCTTGGGCACCTGGATTACGTCGTATTGGCTTGGTCGTGCCATACAGCTCACACTCCTTCCATTTGAGCTTTGATGAGGAGAATCATACCGGCCTCGGCAAGCTTGTCAACCTTGGCCTTGTTGGTCAGCTTGTCGATCAGCACCTGGTCGACATCGCAGCAGTGGTTCCCGTCGCTTCGTGACTCGTCGCTTTCAATGACCAGGGCAACGTCGCCCACCAGGAGCGGGTAGTTGGCCAGGCCCATGGCTACCACGTTGGGCTCGCGTTGGGTCAGCAGACCCTCGTCGTCAACCCAGAGGTAGTGTTCTCCTCCGTCAGGGATGCGAACGATGGTGGCCGTGCCGCAGCCAATCTTTTTGTTCAGCTGCTGAAAGTCTGGCGTCTCGTTGTCCAGCTCGAACACCTGGGGCATTCCTTGGACGGGGATGTGTACGCATTTAGCTGTTTTCATCATGACCTCCTTAGTCATCCAGGCGGACAGCTCGTCCGCAGTTTTTACAGATCAGAAGACCAGGTGCAACCTCGTCGTCCATGTGCAGACACTCTTGCTTCTTCAAGAATTCGTGCTGCCGTTCGTCGTTCTCCAGGAAAATTTTCTCTTGGTCTTTGCCTGGGGGTTGGGCATGTGGGTCAGACATTAGAGCTCCTTTCGTGCGTCTCTAAGCTTTTGCTCGTTGGCCTCCAGGAGAGTGAGCACATCACGCATGCGATCCTCTCCGTTGATGGCAGCTCGTCGTGCCAGGACTCGCTCGGCTGCTCCGGACAGTTGGCCCAGCTTGGCGAGCTTGACGTCCGCAAGAACCATGTTGTCTAGCTTGTCCAGGAACAGCTCCATTCGAGCTTCCCTGGCACCAGACCAGTCTTCAGACACCAGCTTGTAGGCCTCGGCCAACTTCTTCATCAGGGCATCTTTGGCCAGGTCGTAGCTGTCGATTTTAGTACGCATTGATAACTCCTTCCTCGTACATGATGCGGGCGACGTTGGTTCCTACCAGGTCAAGGAACCGGTCGCGTGGCTCGGGCTCCTCCCATGTCACCGAGTCCATCTCGGGCATGTTCTTCTCGTCGAAGTTGGGGTCGTGTTCCTGGTAGACCTGGAGCAAAGCGTCCTCCCAAGCTTCAGCTTGAATGGACATCACCTCTTTGTTCCTGGTCGCCGAATACAACCCGTGGTCGTGGTTGACCTGGATGAACTCCTCTGCCATCCATCGGTAAGCTTCTTTCAGCTCGGGCATGTCACGCTTCGTAGTTGACATTGTGTTCCACCTCCAAATGAACTTTTGCGTTCCGGTCCTGGGCTGCTTGTTGGCTGGTCGTTGGAGCTCGGTAGCCCAGGAGATGTGTGACCTTGACCGGCCTTGTCCAGGTGGCGGTGCGTTTGTATTCCCGCACCTCGACGTAGGCCTCGAAGGTGTTCCCGTGGGTGCCGCCGTCCGCCTGGTACATATCCTTGCCCCAGATCAGGAGCATCTCCACATCTACCTGGCCGTCAGGCCGGTGCCACATGAACGCACCCAGAGTGGGGTTGGTGAGGTGGGAGGCTTGGGCCACCATCTCGATGAACTCGCGGTCTTCCAGGGGAGCGGCGACTTGTCGTGTGAGTGATTCAGTCATGGGTTCCTTTCTCTGACATGCTTATCGTACCAATGTTTGGAATCTCTGCAACCTTTTGGTACAGATTTTGAAAAAATCAGTCCATCATCTGTTTGCTCCAGTAGTCGCGGCTGTCCAGCTCCCGTTGGCCCCAGCTGCGGAGGGTGTCGCTGGCCACCTCTTCAGCCAGGATCTCCAGGAGAAGCGTCGGCCAGGGTTGCAGGCTCTTTCGGATCTTCTGGTATGCCCTGGTCTTCTCGGGGCACCAGTCCAGCTTCTCTAGCTCGGCGAAGGTTTCCAGGAAGGTGTCGAGAAGCTTGCGGTTCTCGGCGTCAAGTCTCAGTGTTTTAGGCTGTCCCATGGTGGGCTCCTTTCAGCTGTAGTTTCTTGTGATTTTCATATCGCCTTTGTGGCCTCTCTTGTAGTGAATACATCCGGTAGAGAAGCCAAAAGGGAATCCGTGTTTGCTGCCTCCGCCCATATGGATCACCTCTTTGATCCCGCCATATTCGCAGATTCTCATGTCCAACTTTTTGCCTTTGAACACCTTCGTTAGTGGGCAAAAGAAAACTACGTTGGCGGCAACCTCAAAGGATTTGAGGAGAAAAGTGTCAAAAATACTGAAGGGTGGATTCGTTATGATCCAATCAACCTTTCGGTTGTAATTCAAAAAGTCTTTGCCCTTTGTGATTTCACACCAGTCCTTGTCACAATCAAAGGCATCGTAAAAAGCACCATCACCCATACACGGATCAAGTGTCAAACCTTGTGGTTTGAAGTAATCAACGATCCACTTTGCAGTTTCGGGATTTGTCATGACCAAATCGTTTGGGGTCTTTTTCCTCTCTTTCGGGGTGCTTACTCGTCCCGTGTATTTCATGGTGGGCTCCTTTCAGTAGTGGTTCTTGTTGCCTGGGTAGTTGAAGTCGTCCATCGGCTCGGTGAAGAGAAGCGGCTGGGCTTCCAGGTCGTAGTTGTTGCGGAGAGCTTCAAGCGTGTCCTGGTGGCGTTCCAGGTCAAGCTCTGCCTCGGGTCGTCGCAGCTGGTCCACCCAGTGGGTCGGGCCGTTGGCGAACTCTCGGACCACCCGTTCGCAGGTCTTGTTTTCGCAGGTGCAGTAGTGGTTGGTCATGCCTTCACCGCAGACCGCGCAGGTCTCGCCGTGGGCCCGTTCGCGGTCCACTCCGACGTAGAGCTTGCCAGCGGTGCAGAGCTCGTAGTCCAGGCCAGGGCAGCGGCGGTTGGTCGGGCCGTGCGGGTTGCTGTGGGTCTGCTCCTCGTAGGCCGTCACCGCCTCGCCGGTCTCCATGTTGACCCAGAGCTTGGCCGCGTAGCCATAGTCGGTCATGCTGTCGAAGCGGGCGAATTGGAGCGTGTTGACCAGGCGTTCGACCTCGTGGCGGTTGGGGCCGCCCTGGTAGTGGACGTCAACGCTCGCACCACCGGCGAAGGTCTTGGTGCGGACGCTGAACTTCTGCCTGGGGTAGTGGTGCTTCAGTAGCTTCCGCATGAGGGCCGCTACCTCTTTCGGCTGGAGGTGCCGTTCTTCGGTTTGGTTGGGCATCTTGAGCATCGTTCGGTTCCTTTCTCGTTAGAGCTCGCGGGCGTAGATGACCGGCTTGGTGCCGGTGTCGTCCAGGACGGCCAGGTCTGCGTTGAGGTAGTCCTCGCCAGTCTCGGTGTTGTAGAAGGTGCCGCCTCGGTAGGGGTTGTAGCTGACGCGATCTTCGCAGTTGGTCAGGGCGTCGGGGTTGACCAGGGTTCCCTGGACTCGGGCGTGGACATTCTTTCGCTTCTCGCGGAGGACCCGCTGTCGGCCAGCCTCGCTGACCTTGAACTTGACTCCGGCCAGGCCGAGTCGGTCCAGGTGTCCGACCACCCGCCCCTTGTCCGGTCCCTCCAGGGCTCGGACGCTGAAGCGGCCTTTGTGCAGGTTGTAGTAGGCTTCAACCCGTAGGCCTCGGAGCGGTTGCCAGGTTTGGTGTCGAGTGGTCATCGTTGGGCCTCCTGTCCTTTCCTCCCCCCTCAGGATCTGTATCGTACAGATACCTTGCATTCCTGCAACCCAAATACCACGAATCTTGGGATTTTTATGAAAAGTTTTTCATGACCTGGTTTGACCTGGTTGTTCCCCTGGTAGCTACTCGTCCTGGTCTCGTCCTGGTTGGCTCCTTCTCTATTGCCCCCCTCGTTATCTGTTGAGTAACGAAAAGGGCAGAGCTACATCGGTGCCGACATGTATTCGGTAGACATAGCTCGCCGAGCTGGTGGCCAGTTATCGGACCCTACCCCCCCTCCCCCCCTGGTCATTGGTTATCGGACGTTGCGTGTTGCAGTTATCGGACGTCGCGTCGGGGGCCAAGGGGGTTTTGTCGTCGCAGTGTCATAGTCAACTGGATGACGGATATTTGTCCGGCGAACATTTGCGAAAAGTTTTTCACTTGCGTCGTCGGTCCTGGATCACGCTCAACCCCAGGAGGGGGAGCACACCAGGAGACGGGACGAACGATGGCGTGTCAATCAGAGAAGTAGCAAGAAACAGATCAGACACTTCTTCGGGAATGGCCAACCCTGGAGTAAGGGGAGGAACGTATGCCAGGATTGAGCTTCTGGTTGGGTCATAGCGGTAGCTTCTTCTTGGGGTATCGGTCGGAGCCAGGGCGAAGCTTGAACCAGGCGTAGCTGGCTTGTCCTGGAAAGAGCTGGCAATCCCAGGGATCTTCTCAGTGAGGCTTAGAGCCTGGTCTAAGAGCTCCTTGCCTGCCAGGGTGCCGAGCACCGTCAAAGCCAGCTGGAGCTTCCAGACGAGCTTCTCCAGCCTCTTACGGTCCTCAGAGCATTTCGCCAGCTGTTTGGATTCTTGCTTGGCGAGCTCTTCGCACCTGGGGCAGGTCATCGTCGAGACTTGCTCCCTGAGCATTTCCATCGTTTCCTGGAAAGACGGAGCGGGCTGTTGGGGTCAGCCGCAGCTTTGGGGTTCTTCCGCATCTGTCCAGCTGAGCGGGCGCAGTAGCTGTCACCCTTGGATGTTCCTGGTCGGACTCGTGGTCCACCGTCTTTGGCTTTACCGGATTGACCGTAGCTCACCTTCCTGGATCGGCCCGTCTTGGGGTTCTTGACGACCTTGGCTCGTGCTTTGCCTCTAGCTGGTTTGGCCATTACTTCTTCTTTCTCCAGGAGATTCGCCCTGGTCCGGTTTTACGTTTGGCCGCAGCTGTGCATTGGCTCATGGTCGGTCTGCAAGCTGGGTAGCCTTTTCGCTTCTCACCCTTCTTCCGGCCACAAGGTTTGCCGGTTTTGCAATCAACCCACCCCTTGCCTTTGTTCTGCCCGAACCACTTCCGCAATCCGCCCTGGTACGCCATCAGCGATATCCTCCACCGCGTTTCTTGTACCACTGAACGGCCCAGCCATTTGCGTAAGCAGAGGGGTAGACCTTGAACTTTGCCCGAGCTGCCGCCTTTGCCCTGGCCCACAAGGCTGGGTTCGTTGGCTTTGGTTTGGAGCTGGACTTCTTAGCCACTACTTGCCGACCTTCTTCTGCGCTTTCTTATGGGCAGCTGTGAACGAGACCCCCTTACGCATTTCAGATCGCATCATCGACATATGTTTTGACGAGTGGTGGACTGAGTGACGCTTAAGGGTTTCCTGCTGTCGGCTGGTCAAGGCTTTGGCTTTTTTCTTCTTAGCCATTACTTGCCCTTCTTCATAACCTTCTTGCCAAAGGCGGTGTTGGCAAACTTCTTGGCTGGGGCTTTCTTGGCAGCTTTCTTCTTCTTCTGCATACCGCCAGTAGCTTTGTATCCGGTTCCTTTAGGCATAACAATTTCCTATCTGCGTGTCCGCATTCTGGACCTGGAACTAACAGGTCGTTTCAAAGTGGCATTGGGGATCTGACCATTCAGGCTCCCCGATGATCCGTACTGGTGTCCTGAGTGTAAGGTCACCCCATACTTGTTGGCCAGGTAGGCTTCGACGTCGTTTAGCTCGCTGACGGAGGTCCCAGTGCCATAAATACACTCGCTCATCCGGCCCTCGAATGTGTTAGCTCCAGAGCCATCCAGGAGGGCCAGGCACCCCAATGAGAATTTTTCTGCTGAGCTGTGCGCAGCCTGGGTGGTTCCACCGGTGGGGGGAAGCGTCTCACCATTCCATCTGAGCCGGACGTCATCCCCGTCACCATGCACCGTGAAGATGCAGTTTGCCGAAGCTGGGTTCGGGTAGCCCGCTGAATTCCAAATGATAGATTGGGTCAGGGAGCCGTTGTAGAAGCTGACCCCAAGGTTGACGTCCGCACCACCCGAGCTTCCGATCCAAAGGAAGACCCATCCGCCTCCGCCAAACGTAGAACCATTCGTGATGATATAGCTCGATCCTGAATTCTTGATCGCTCCTGATTCACGCAGAACAATCGTGCAAAAGAACTGTTCGTCCGCTCCTGCGTCCAGGGCGTCCTGGTCAGTAGAAGAATTCAAGAAGAAACCGCCGGTTCGCCCACCCCGATCAGTTGACATAGCTGGCAGGTTGTTGATCCCATCCGAGCCTATCTTGAGGTCAGCTCCAGAGCGATTCGTGGGAACCGTCAGGTGGTGACCACTTCCTGACCTGTCTTTCCATTCCGTTACGTTGGTATCGCCTCCCTGGCAGGTGTGCCAGGAGGCATCCCACCAAGCAACAATTTTCGTTTTGAGCTCTCCGAGCTCAGGCGTGAAAGGGACTTTGGTCTTCGTGGTTGACATACCGCCAGTGCCTAGCCTGGACATAAAACCAAGCTTGTTTTTCTGCGTGTTGTTGTCAAACGTCAAAGCTATCTCCCATATCGAATATCACCCCGTCGCTTAATCCATCCAGGGGGGCCGTTGTTTGTAAATCCAAATGACGCATAGTGCTTGCGAAGCTCCTCGTCCATGAGCTGTTCTCGCTTGCGATCCGCAGCTGCATCGGGGTCCATGTTCATATCGTCGAGCCATAGGCCGCAGCAGGATGCCAGGGCGTCTAGCTCGTCATCATGCTTGAGGCTGTTCTTCTGCCTGGTCACCCTGGTCAGCTGATATTGCAGGTCCTCGTTGAAAGCTACTTCAGGCTTGAGCACCAGGCGGTGCGAGTTGAGTAGCGGTTCCAGGACGCCGATGATCCGCAGCTCTTTCTGGCCGGAGACCCGTTGTTCTTCCAGGTGGCATGCCCAACCCTCGGGACACTCCATTATCTCGTTGGGCTCGACGAAGTGCCGTTGCAGCGAAGGTTCCAGAAGAGAAGCAAACATGCCCGCACCGAACTGGCTTTCGACCACAATCTTGCCGACTCGGTTCTCTCTAGCTCTGAAGCAGATGGTGTCCAGGACTTGGGGGCCATACCCGCCTTCCAGGCCTTTGACCTCGTGGACGTAGAGGTAGCCGTTGATGTGGCTGACAATCGCGTATGCGGTCTTGTCCGCACCCTTGCCGGAGGGGTCAACCCACATGAACGTGCCTGAGTATTTGTCCCAGCTGGTGTCGTACATGATCGGGGCGTAGAAGCCGTCAGTGCCGAATCCAAGGCTGTTGATGTCTTCCAGGCGAGTGGTGCCACCACGATCATTGTGCTGACCCCAGGCAATAGTGATGGGAGCTTTGTCTCGTTGGACTGGGAAGACAATGCAGTCGCTGAGCCTCAAGGGGTAGCGGAGAGTGTCCCCCAAGCTCGTAATCATCTGGTACTGCATCGCAAAGGTGCTGCGACCCTCAGAAGCTTCCCGAGCTGCTAGCTCTTCCAGGTCAAACCGGTCTGGCCAAACGGGATCTCCAGGGCTCCCTTTGCCAGAATCCAGTCTTTCCTGGAGAGGTTCAGCTAGGTCGGGGATGTCTTCCTGGTCCCTGGGCAACATGGCTGGCCAGGACTGGAAGCGGTATCCGCTCTCAGAGAGCTTGTCCAGGAGAGACTCCTCGTGGTGAGGCGTGCCCAAGATCACGATGTCCCCACCAGGGATAAGGATGTTGTCGAACTCCTTGACTTCCTCACGCAACCTGGTCCGCATCTCCAAGGTCAGTGTGGTCTGGTTGGTCTCGACGTCATCTGCAATCAGCAGGGACGCCCGCGAACCAGTGATCTGGCCAGTGATAGAAGCTGCGGTAAACGATGGTGTCCGATCAGGGGGAGCTTGTCGAATGTCAAATTGGAGGGCGGAATCGCGTTGCCCCGCCGTTCGATCCGGAACCATGTGCTGGAGAAAAGGCACCTGGCCGATCCATTTCCTGGCCATGTGCAAAGAGTCTTTGCTGTGGCGTTCGGACTTGGAGACCAGGAGAACCCGTTCGTTGTCGTTCTTGAAAAGCCGCCAAAGGCAGAAAGCTAGGGTCACCCAGGTCTTGGAAGCTCCACGAAAAGCTCGAACTCCACGACGCTTGGGGCCATCCTGGAGCCAGTCTCCGATCTGGGTCTGGTGCTCAGCTGGGCTGGGAAGACCAACAGCTAGCCAGAGCTGTTCCAGGAAGAACGGAAAGCTAGACGCCAGCTTCCCGATGTAAGCTTCAATCTGCTCGGATGAGATCGAACCGCCACTCTGAGGTGCCTTTTCCGTTGCGTTTGTAGCAATAGAATCTGAGCCACCAGGCCCCAAGGGGTTTGGGTGGTGCTCCTCTTTCAACGTGCCATCCTTCGTATCCATCGCCATATTCTTCCTTGTAGGTCCCCGTCTTGACATGGACCTGCTCGTCCTGGACAACCTCGCAGCTGTCGGTCAGCCGCTCCCTGGCCAGTGTTACTTGCCAGGTGTCATGGGTGTGGCCAGTCATAATGATATCGGCGTCAGGCAACCAGGACGCCATTCGCCTGGTAGCCAGGGTGCCATGGCTCATCATGCCCCCGCCTCCAGAGCCGTGGAAGAACTTCAGCCGGAACCGCTTGTGCTCACCATGCCTCTTGATGCAGAAGTTGACCCAACCCCCATAACCGCCAGCGTGAACATGGTGTCCAGTCTTGGTGGTCAAGCCCTGGCAGAACCGCTCAGTCAGGTCAGTCTCATGCCTTTTGCGGATGGACTGCTCATGGTTTCCACGGCCCACGACCACGAATAAATCCGCGTAGGGGGCGTAGAAGTCAACGGCGTGATTTACCAGGGCATCCAGGTAATCGCCGTTCTGATACTCATCACGCAGAGCTGTCTTATCAGCCCTCTTATCCCACTTGCCCTGCATGGCGCAGAACAGGTCGCCAGCGTCAATGATGCCAGCTCCACGCTCCCTGGCCATTTCCAGGTGCTTTAGCTCCAGGCCGTGGTCCGTATGGGCGTTGTCGTGATGGCGGTCAGAGCTCAGCAGGAACCATTGTTCCCAGTCTTTTGCGCTACGAACATCCATTCGGACTGTTGTTACCGCCCGATTGGGATACTCGCATACGACCTTATTCATCTTCAGTATCCAGGTGAGCCATCTCCAGGATGGCCACTTTCGGGATTGAGATGCAATAGTCAAACGTAGTCCGGTACTTGTCAGACCTGGCAGGCTTGATAGCTCCGGCTATTGCAACGTACTCATCACACTCATGAAGGATAAACCCAATGCTGAGGATAATTTGCGGCTCTGTGACATCCTCAAGCTCGACTTCGGCGTTTGGAGTGGGCTCAGAGGAGTCAATCCACTTGACCATGGCCAGCTCCACACACTCACCCGATCTTGTGATCTGGCATGTCGGGGACGTCGAGTCGCAGCCCGCGTTGCTGCATTTCCGTGATGATTGAACCAATGGGGTTCTCCTCGGTTGGAATCGCGGTGATGCCGCAATCTTTGAGTCGTTGGCGGATTACGTTCAGGTCCGCAGCTGTAGCCTGGACGCGGACGGCCTCGCCGTCTTTGTTCATTATCTCACGCCCGTTGGCCAGGACTTCCTGGAGGTGCCGGTCAAAGGCGTCTCCCAGCTGTTGCATGTCACTCATCGTCTAGGATCGCCTCTGGCACCACTGGAGCACCGGTTGTGCGGTACAGCAATCGCAGTATCGCGTTGTTTTGGAAGGGCAGCAGTCGAGCTGCGTTGTAGGCCGTGTATTCGTCAGCTTCACCTTTGAGTACGTCAGCGGATACTTCTACGACATCAGCAGCCATAGATCCGGTTGGTCCCATCGCCTGGACCACAGCTTTCTCTGCCTGGCCGGAGTAGGTGGGTTGGGTAGCTCCACCACCGACGGTGTTGCCAAACGCAACACCAGGACTGATCGGCACCCCCATGTAGTCGGTGATACCAGTCAATCTCGTGATAGGTCCACCCATGCCCGAGTAAGACCAGGCTTTGTATGTCATGCCCAGGGGGTTCTCTCCCCACTGCTCAATCGACTCATCAAACGTACGTCGCCCTGAAAGGTGGTTGGTGATGGAGTCAGTCAACGCACCCATGAACAGGTAGCTCATCTGGTACCAGAGCTGATACCTAGCTGGCATCTGAGCCATCGGGATGGATCGCTGGTTCACAAAAGCCATGGTGAAAGTCTGGAACTGGTTGAACAGCTTGCCCATGATTGTGTAGTTGATTAGCGGCTTGTCGAACTGCCCTGGCGTTACAACCAGGTGACGGTTGACTTCATCGTCAACCCTGGATGTGATGACGTCCAGGAGATCACGATTGGCTTGAATCTCAAGGTTCCAGTCATCAAACCCAGGCAGGAAGGTTGTCTTCTGATCCTTCATGTATTTCGCAAACCCACCAGGGCCTGAATACATATCACTGATTTTCTTACCGCCGGAGGTGTATCCGTTTTCGTACACCAATCGGTGGTATCTCTTGGCAGCTTCGTAGTTGAACCCTGCCTGGTTGGTCTTAGCTGCTCGGAACTTCGAGAGCTTGGCCTTGCGGAAAGCCGCAGCTGGGTCAAGTCCCTCATTGATTAGGTCCTGAGCTTGGATCATTCTCTTGGATGTTCTGCCCAGCTCGTCAAACGTAAGCAGTGTTCCAAGCCTCTTGTTTGAGTTGGTGATCCAATTCATGCCTGAAGCTTTAGCTGAGAAGTCCGACATATCCTGCAAGAAAGACTCAGCACCAGCTGTAGCTCGTCGGAATCCACCCATGCCAATGCCTTCGTCCAGGACATCAAAGTCAGCGTCAGTGATCTTCCTAGCTCGTGAAGTCATGTCTGCCCAGAGCCCCAGGAACTCCAGGTCACGCTTGGGCATCTCTTTCATCAAGCCAATAGCGTTGACCAGGTTCTTGGTAGCTTTCGGGTTGTTGAGCATGTGAAGCGTGATCGGAGTAATGTCGTTCAGCTGAGCCCATCCAACCGATCCGAGCTTGTTGAGGAAGTTGACCCTGGACACGTTTCTGCCCAGGTATCCAAGAACACTGTCGGAGTTGACCGAGTTGCGAGACAAGCTGGCGTCACCATTCATCTCCGCCAAAGGTCGGATGATGTCGCGCTCAGCCCTGGTAGCTCCAGAGTCCGCAGCCTTCATCAGCTTCTGGTTGCCAGTTGCATTTGCCAGCTGCTTCAGCTTGTCGAAGTGTTGGGTCTGGAGGGTCACCAGGTCTTCATACGTCTTGATGGGTGAACCATCGTCGAGACGGTACTGCTCCCATACATCCCTGTTCAGCTGGAGAGCTCTAGCTGTTGCAGCTCGACCATGGACGTTGAAGCTGTAGCGGGACACCAAGCTCTCAACAGTGCTGTCCAGGAAGTCACCAACCTCGCTGTAGTCGATATTTAGGACTCTTTCGGCAAACTCGTTGCCCGTACCTCGACCAGCTACGTTGCCTCGGCCTGATCCGGTTATGCCGTTCTTGATGCCTTCAGCGGCCCTTCTTGCCTGGATTCTTCGCTCATCTTCGTAAGCAAACCGAAGGTTGTCCTCCAGGTCGCCGACCTTGGTGTTGGCAAACCGCTCCGCAGTTGGTATATTCCTATTAGGAGGTCCACCAATGGAACCACGCATTCTCGCTGCTGCTGACGTCACCGGACTCGGTGTGCTCAGACTTATCGACGGCCCAGGCGAAACTATGTTCGTTGAGGGCTGGGACCCGTCCGAACGCACCTGGTCACGCAAGTCTGTTGACGGTCGGACTGTTGAGTCAATCGAGCTCGGTGCTTTGTCTCCTGGCAAGGTTGACGCCCTTGGCATCCCTCGTGGTGACGTCGGTATGTCCAACGACGACTGAGCTCCACCCCTTGCCTCAAACCTGGCAAACGCTTCGTCAAAGACTTCCTTGAGTCTTGCATTCAAGAGTTTTGCTTCATCCTTTGTGACCAGGGTGACTCCACCTATTTTGGTTCCACCAGTTTCATAGTTGTCTTTGTGGAGCCTGGACAATTCGTACGGCTTGTGCGTCAGACCATTGATGTCTCGGAACTCAGGGATGTTCCCTTGGATCTCGACGGTCATCTTTCCGTCTGGAGTACGCATGAAAGCTCGAATCATTCGGTGTCCACCCAGGTTGGCTCTAGGCATCTCCAAACTGTTGTCGAGCTCCAGCAGCCGGTAGCCCTTAGCTTGGAGATTCCGGAATGTTTCCTGGGCGTGCTGGAAGCTATTTACCTTGAACTGGTAGCCAAGAATGTCTGAGATTGTTCGCAGATCAGCTCCGGAGTCCATGATTTGCTGGATTCGGGTTTCACCTTTTGTCCTGGAGAAAATCTCAGGAGCTGTATCTGAAGAGTCCAGCGTCAGCTTTGATCCAGGCTTAAAGTTGTTCTGATCGCCCAGAACCCGCAAGCCTTTCTCAAGAAGCTCCAGGGTGTCCAAGTCTTCTTTGGATAAGCCTTCTCGGTCGATACCTTTGACTCGATCCCGAATACCTTTCAGAGCTGGCCCAATGTCCGTTCCTTCGGGGAATGTGTATTCCACGTTGTTCCTGGGACTAGGACCGAACATATTAGAAAAGCGAACCCCGCCAGCATCAGTGGTGGATTGCAGGTCGTCTACGGTGACTCGTCCTGCGTCAGCCAGGTCCTGGAGAACTTCGTCTTGCCTTTCGAGAGCTAGTTGACGCACGAACGCCACATCGTTCGAGTTGTGGCCGACCAGGTTACCCTTGAGGTATCCACCGATCTCATTGGATTCCATGTGCCTGGTGAGCGTTGGAGAATCAAGCCCAGCTGCAAAAGCTTGCATGAATGCCGTATCAGAGTTAGACACGGGGGTCATGGGGAAAACCGACTCTTCGCCTGGTCGAAGTATTCGTCCTGGAGATACGTCATCCAGGTACTTCTTCATGGCATCACGGAAAGCTCGTGGCCCCATGGTGTCTAGGGCGTAGGCCATGATCGAAGCCTTGCCATCACCAATGAACTTCGCGTCTGGTGTCATGCGAACCTGGTTGAAGAAGAAGTCTTCCCAGGTCTCACCCGAGCCCTTCCAAGCCGTGTGAGCTTCGACGAACTCAGGCATTCTTTGGGCCAGGGTGAAGTGACCATGCCAGGTATTGTTGGTAGCCTTTTCTACCCTCAGCAGCTCTGGGATAATCCCCATCACCTTGTTCTCTACCCCTGGAGCTGCGTCAGCCAGGACGTCCATGTTCTGATCCAGGACGCGAGCTAGCAGTGTGGTTTGAATCTTGGTCCGACCCTCTGGGGTCAGCTTCTTTCTTTTGACGTCAAATATCTCCTGGACGTCCCTGGCCGTGAACACTCGGTCTTTTTCCAGGGCACGAAGAATATCATCGGCGTTCTTAGGGTCCTCCAGGACTTTGGCCAGGGTAAGCACATCTCCATCATCTGCCAGCAATCGGCTGCTCAGAAGATCAATGGTGTCCTGGCTCAAGCTTTCAGCTCTAGCTACTGCATTACCCCTGCCTGAGTAAGCTGCGCTCATCGACTCGTTGGCAATCCTGCTGAGCTCGCCTGGCTTTCCAGGGTTCTCCAGGGCTACGACCAGGACTGGCTTGTTGGGCACATTCTCGGTGGCGATGCCCAGCTCTTTGGCCTTCTTCAAAGTGAAAGCTCTTAGCTGGTCAGCGTTGCCTTGTTGGTACGCCAGCTTCATTCCTTGGGTCCGAGCGTTACCAGAAACGACGGCACCAGTCTTGGCAATAGCTGGCATCCCCTCCTGGAAGGTGCTGGGCACATTCTGGACCAGCTCTGGTTTGGGATCTTGTCCAATCCTCTGAACCGTGTCGATTGACTGCTGGCCCTCTCGCGGATCGCCGTATCCTCGGCCTACGTTGCGGTCAGGAGGCGTTACAGACCCGTCAGCCTCTACTCGCCCTTTGGTTTCTGCAAAGCCTCCCTTGGCGTTCCTGGCCCCCGTAGGGTCATGCGATGGCAGAAGGTCATCCAGGTCGACCAGGATTACCTGGCCGTCATGCACACCACCAGCTGGGTCGTAGAGAGTAGTCCGTGGACCATGCCCTGCAATCTTGACGGGTTGACCAGGAAAGTTGCCACCAAGCTCGACTGGCCGGTGGGGATCAACGTAGTCAGCTCCGCGAGGTAGGGGCACGCCATTCTCAGCTTGGCGAAGAGCGTCCTCCAGGGATTCCAAAGCTTCCCTGGTAGCTCGTTCACCAGCAGTGTCCAGGGGAACTCTCTCGGATGGAAGTGTTGGTGGCTCATCACGCTTAGCTCCAAACAAGCCTCGATTGTCTTCTGGCTTGGCAGTTTCGTGACCTTTGCCGTAGCCCTCGAACACATCCTTGCCAGCTTTGCGGTTCATCTCCTCGACGACTTTGGGGTCCAGGATCACATCGTCTGCGGTGATTTTGACACCATTCCGAACCAGGTCTTTCTTCAACATCGCCTGGGCCAGGCGGTCTACGAACTCTTGAGGGTTAGCTCGCACCAGGCGTGGGCTAAACACCACTGGCATGTAGTTGCCCAGGTTGGCGTTGGATGGGTCCAGGAACCCAACCTCTACCAGCTTCTGACCCATGAAGTCAAAGTAAGACTGGGTTGCGTCGGCAGCTGCTTCAATACTCGGGTGGACGTCTTTTGGAATAGAAACGTCAAACCCAGACTTGGCTGCATGTCGCCGTCGAAGTAGCTCGACAACCGCGTTCTCAAACTCGACTTTGCCGCCGATTCGATTCAGTTGCAGCTCACGGCCATCAAAATTGATCCGGTCACCCTTCTTGCGTGCCGCTCGGGCAGCTTTGAATGCGGTGTAGTTGCCAGCCATCAGCTGGGTAGCTTTGTTATCCAGCTGCGTTTTCAGGCCTTCAATCGTTGCTCCTGCTTTGTTGGCCAACGGGTTCAGAGCTGATCCTGCCTTAAGAGTGGAGGAGCTACCACTTGCCAGGACAAACACATCCTGGAGAAGTCGAAGCGTGGTGTCTTTTGCATCCAGCTTGGTTTCCAGACGGCCACCTGGAGTGAACTTGGGCCCGATCTTGGTGTGAGCTGAAAGCAGCTTGCCAAACTTGGAGACGTCTAGCTCTCCCCTGGTAGCGACTCTGCTGAGATCCAGGAACCCTGCATCGGTCTCAAAGTAGCTCAGCAGGCTCAGGAGGGACTGATCGTCGTGCTCCGTAACGTGCAAAGTTTTTCCTGCGGCGGCATATCTTTTCTTGATCCTTTCCAGCATCAGCAAGCTCGGGTCAGCTGGGTTAGCTGGATCAATCAGAGCTCGAACTGGTGTGTTGTCAGCCAGGGGGCCGTCTGCAATCTGCCGCAGCTCTTCCAGGTTGCGGGTCTGCTCGTCAGCGACGGACCACTTACTGTCGGCCCCCATGGTTCTGTTCCTGGACGCCGATGACTGGAGACTCATCACTTCCTCACGGCTGATCTTCAATCCCTTCATGTGCCGATCAATCTTGGCTCTTGCGTCACCAGCTCCGGTGACCCGTCTAAGGCCACCCCTAGCACCCTTAGCGAGTAGCGGGAGACCACCTCCCAAGAATGATCCCAAGCCAAACACCATGAGCTCATCCTGCACACCAGGCAAATCGGTGGAGGGGCTCAATGTGTCCAGGGACTTGTCCCAGGCAACACCGTAAGCACCAATCCTTGCGGCATTCCCAGCAGCTCTCAGAGCTTTTATGTCCTTGGCGTGGTCCAGGAGTTTGATTGCCGTCCTGGCCCTGCCCACGGTCTTGAGTTGCTTAGCAAGCTTCCCAAGTCTAAGAAGTCCACCCACCCCAAAGCTTGCCTTTGCCAACACATACGACTCAGCAAGACCAGCCAGGATTCCTCCACCAATCATGGCACCGTACTCACCGGTAGTGTCAATGTTCTGTAGAGCTTTGATGGTGTCTAGGCCCTCTTGAGCGTATTGGTCAGCGTCAAGAGGGTTGTAAACAGTGTCGAACTGCCCCACCTCAATGAGTTGTTCAATCATCTGCTCATCTTCGGTGCCTGCATACTTCTCTCGCAGGTACCCCAAGCCGTCAAAATTTGGGTCTTTGGTTCCAATGTGGAAGAACTTCTTCCCCCCAGTTTCTGAAGTCATACCCTCGATGTATTTGGTGATATCTCCGGTGATCGTGATGCTCTGCATCCCCTCGTATACATGCGACCAGGAGAACCCCTTCATCGCCTGGATGCCTGGATCATCTGGAGTTGTGTAGAAGTTTCCGTCTCGCAGAGTGGGGTCCAGGCCAAGCTGAGCTTGACTTAGCAGCCGCCTGGTCTTGAGTCCAGGGAACTGGAGCTCGTCATCATCACCAAGGGTTTCTGGTTGGAAGTCGTCAGTTGCCAAGATAGCCTCCAAGGCCTAGCGGATCATCTTTGTTGCGAAGAGTAAGATCAATTTGATTAGGGGAATACAGCAAGAAAGTATCTGTCTTTGGGTCCACCAGGTAATTCCCGTTGACGTCAAGCATCATGTACCCGCCGCCATTTGCAGTATCCATGAAGGGGCCTGGGTAGACCTGAGACCAGTCAATGTTTGCATCGCCCCCGTTGTTGCGGAAGTATTCCTGGTAAAGAGTCTCAGCATCGGGGTCAGCCAGGTTGAAGACAGCTCTGTTCCACATTTCAGCTGCTCTCACCTGGTTGCGAGCTGGTGTGGTCCAACGGTTTGCGAAGTTGCCGCCAGCTGGGATAATCCGTCGTTGGTCGGCGTCTGGCCCCCAGATTGCAAAGTCAAAGCCATCCTGGAGCTGATTGATTGTCCTGGTCATCGCCTCTACTCGTCTGGCTTCTGGGTCAGCTGCAAAGGTAGGGTTGGAGCCCAGCATCTCGTAAGTGTCTGCAAAGTTGTCAGAAACGAATTGCTGAACTTGCGGATCAGCCAAAGCTGATTGATCCACTGCGCTTTTAAACATCCGTGGAATATCACCAAAGAAACCAGAGCTAGGCATCTCCATGCTCAGATCATTCATGTTTACTGCCACATCACCCAGCTTTGTGAGATCACCTTCTTCTGACCCCTGCAATACGCTTGTTGCCAGTTTGAGAGCCGAGACCCTGTACCCTTCGTTGTAATAATCTTCTTTCTCAAGCTCTCTAATTACTGTTTCACGGTCACGGGTCGGAATACGTTCTTGCTGCGTGAAGGCAGTTTGCAGAGTTGTAATAGACGATTGAAACTGGTCGTCGAAGTCGGGGCTTCCGACTGCTCTTCGTAGCTTGTCTAGCTCAGTAGAAAACGCCACGGACATCCCGCCAGGCATGACGGCGTTGTCTCCCTGGGTCAAGCTGGCCAGGAGACGTCGGTGCATCACGGTGCCCTCTTCAACGATTCCAAGCCGCAAGAGTGTCTCAAAGCTGCCAGCTCGTCCCTGCCCATCGGGTCTGGTCAGACCAGCTCGCTAAGAGCGAAGCACATCTCGGGGGACCATGTTTAGACGGATAATTGATTCAGCTATGAACTCTCCGTTCTGGATACTGCCGTCTGAGCCAAGGCCTCCTCCATTCTTGAGAGCCAAAGTCATGGCTTTCTCTTCATCGTTTGTGCCAGAAACAAAGCCGCCACTTCCCT